>Ga0189287_100150_pt1 | contig 40420 bp, 37 predicted proteins | sample UW86minimetaG_FD_130319 | JGI IMG/M metagenome (GOLD analysis project Ga0189287, IMG submission 130319) | Marine microbial communities from the Costa Rica Dome - UW86 mini metaG | ecosystem: Environmental > Aquatic > Marine > Oceanic > Photic zone | place: Costa Rica: the Eastern Pacific... | reverse complement strand
TGCCCCAGCGACTTGCGCGCCGACAGCCCGTGCGCCGCGATCACCTCGCGCAGGGGGGGCAGGCTGTCGATCCCGCTCATGCGGCGGCGCGGGCGACGGCCATGCGCGCGGCCAGCCGCAGCGCCTCGATCGTCGAGGTGGGGTTGGCCACCCCCTTGCCGGCGATGTCCAGCGCGGTGCCGTGATCGGGCGAAGTGCGGATGAAGGGCAGGCCCAGCGTCACGTTCACGCCCCGGTCGAAATCCAGCGTCTTGATCGGGATCAGCGCCTGGTCGTGATACATCGCCACCGCCGCGTCATAGGTGGCCCGCGCGCTGGCGTGGAACATCGTGTCCGCCGACATCGGTCCGGCGAGGTCCAGCCCCTCGGCCCGCAATTCCTCGATCACCGGAGCGATCAGCTCGATCTCCTCGCGCCCCATCTTGCCGCCTTCGCCGGCATGGGGGTTGAGCCCCGCCACCGCCAGCCGCGGCGTCGCCACCGAGAAATCGCGCACCAGCGCGGCATGGGTGATGCGCAGCGTCTCGCGCAGCAGGTCGGCCGTCAGCGCCCCGGGCACGTCCTTCAGCGGAATGTGGATCGTTGCCGGCACCACCCGCAGCACGTCGCTGGCCAGCATCATCACCACCCGGTCGACCCCGCCAAGCGCGGCCAGGTACTCGGTATGGCCCGGATAGGCGAACCCCGCCCCGTCCTGCAGGGCCTTCTTGTGGATGGGGGCGGTACAGACGGCGCCGGCGAACCCGTCCTGCACCAGCGTCACGGCGCGGGCGATCACGTCGATCACGCCCTGCGCATGGGCCGGGTTGGGCTGGCCGGGCGTCAGCGCGCCCTCGAACCGGTGCGGCAGCACCGGCAGGCCGCGGGGCAGGGCGGCCAGGCACGCCTCGGGGCTGTCGATCTCGACCACGCGGGCGCCCTCGGGCAGGTGATCGGGGTCGCCCAACAGGAAGAAGGGCAACCGCCCCTCCAGCCGCTCCCACGCCCGAACCGCCAGCTCCGGGCCCACCCCGGCCGGTTCGCCACAGGTCAGCGCGATGGGGGCCGTCATCTCAGCTCGACGATCCGGGCCTCGGCACGCAGCTGTTCCAGGTAGCCATTGGCAAGGGAATCGAGCTGCCGGCTGCGGATGAAGTTGGTCAGTTCCTCCGACGACGGGCCTTCGCCGCCATCGACCAGCGGCGTGCGCCCGCACAGCATCAGGAAGACCAGCGTCTGCCCGTTCGACCGGGTCAGCCGGGTCGACACCTCGCCGGGGTCGAGATTGGCCAGCTCGCGCGCCACGTCCTGCGGGATCTCGTTCGGCGCCTTCTTCTCGCGCGCCAGCACTTCGGGCGGCTGGCCCTTGGCGATGCCGTAGAGGTCGTCGCAGACATCCACGTCGGCCTCGACATTGGCGGCCCGCTGCAGGGCGGCCTGGCTGCGGCCACCGTCGATATAGTACATGGCATAGTCGATCGAGGAGTAGCGCGGCGTCGGCACGGCGGTCTCGGCGATGTCGCGCAGTTGCAGCAGCACGATCGCCCGCTCGGTCGGCAGCGGCGCCGACACCTCGCCCGGCGACAGCCCCAGCACCACGGGGCGCAGCGGCTCGGGCAGCTCGTCGACCGCGGTCCAGCCCATCTGCCCGCCGCTGTCGGCCGAGGGCGAGGCCGAATAGCGCCGCGCCGCGGCAGCGAATTCCGCCAGGCTGCGGATCTGCGACAGCTCCTCGGCCCGGGCCATCGCTTCCTGACCGCGGCCCTGCGGAATGGGCAGCACGATCTCCGACAGGAGCACGGTCACGCCCGAGCTCCCGGTCAGCGCGAGCTTGGCGCGTTCGATGTCGTCCTCGCTCACGTCGACGGAATTGCCGAACTTCGCCCGCACTACCTCGCGCCAGGTCACGCCGGCCCGCACGAAGGCCCGGAACGAGCTTTCGTCCACCCCGGCCCCGGCCAGGCTCTGCACCATCTGGTTGGCCGACATGTTGCCCCGCTGGGCAAACTCTTCCATCGCCGCGTTCACGACGTCTTCAGTCACCTGGATGCCCTCGACCTTCGCCGCGCCGAGCTTGAGCCGGTCGTCCACGAGCTGCTCCCGGGCGATCTCGATCGGGTCGCCCGGCGTGCGGAACAGCGTCAGCATCCGCGCCCGCTGCTCGATCTCGAACCGGGTGACGGCCTGTTCGTTAACCTTGATGACCGGCTGGAAAAGGCCCTGCGCCGCGGCTCGGGGCGCCGGCACCGAAACCAGCGCGCCGACCAGCGCGATCATGGCGGCTTTGAAGACAACAATTCGCATAGAGACGTCCATTCGGGTTAATTGTTACAGGTTCTGACGTAGCTTTTGTCGCTCGTCTTCGTGGTGAAGCCCCTGAGCCCGACCGTCAAGCTTATATCGGTCGAGGGCTCAAGGATCGTTGATGAGGTGAAGCGCCGCGACGCCGCAAGGCGGACCTCGACGCATTCGTTCGTGTAGGTCAGCCCCAGCCCGGCGCGCACGCTTTCGTCGCTGGCAATGTCATAACGCCAGTTGGCGCTGCCCGTCCAGTGCCGCGACAGCCGGTAGGAGGCGTCGAAGGCCCATTCCGAGATCGTCGTCGGCCGGTTCTCGGCAAGGTCGCGGCCCAGCCAGATATAGGTGGCGCTCAGGCTGGCAAGGCTGTTCTGCCAGCTTGCCCGCGCCTCGGCCTTGGTGGTGTTGAACGTGTCGTCGAACAGCCCCCGCGCCGTCAGGACCAGCCCGTTGCCGGTCTTGACCTGGCCCGCCACCAGCACGTCCGACACCTTGCCGTTCAGCCCCGAGGAGCTGGTGAAGCTGTCCTGCCCGTTCACCTCGAGCTGGATCTCGTCGCGTACCAGCTGCCCCATCGCCAGCGAGGTCTGAAGCCCGGACGGGTCGAACCTTGTCCAGCTGACGCCGTAGGCGGCGATGCGGCCGCGCTCGCGCCGGTCCGGCGCGGTGAAGCGCGAGGTCGAGAACAGGTTGCCCTCGTCGAACTCGATCCGCGTGCTTTCGTCGTTCGGGATGAACGGGTTCTCGCCGCCGGTCCACGAGAACTGCACGATCGGCTCGATCACGTGGGTCGAATGGCCCGACATGGCATTGATCAGCGGCCAGCGCAGTTCGACCGCGACGGTGGGCGACACCTCGGTCGCGGTCGACAGGCTGGTCAGCCCGGCCTGCCTTATCTCGAAATGGTCGATGGCGACGCCGGTGCGCACATGGGCCAGCACGTCGCCCGGCAGGGTCCAGTTGCGGTGCCAGTCGGCGCTGAGCGTCAGCCGCCCCACGTCGCGCCCGTCGGCCCAGGGGTCGATATCCGGCCCGTCGCTGATCAGCCCGGACGAGCGGATATGCGAATGCGCCAGCATCCCCAGCCGGATCTCGCCGCCGCCGGCCCAGTTGGGATGCATCCGCCGCTCCCACTCGGCATTGGTGACCAGCGTCGGCAGGGTGCTGTTCTGCTCGCCCACCCGCAGGCTGTGGAAATGGGTGATCGCGCCGCGCACGTAGCTGTCGCGCCGGGCGCGCTCGATCTCGATCTCGCTGTCCAGCCGGTCCTTCTCGTAATAGGAATAATCCAGCAGGTAGGTGTCGTCGTTCACCGTCTCGACATCGAAGCGCAGGGTGAAATCGCCCGGCAGGGTGAACTCGCCCTCGCCGAAGATGTACCCCCGCCGGCTTCTCGTGCCGAGATCGTCGTCGGAAATCGCGCCCTCGAACTCGATCCGCCCGTTGCGGAAGGCCTGCCGGTAGCGCAGCTCGAGCGTGGTGCTCTTGGTGGTCACGAAGGGCGTGACCGTCAGGTCCTTGTGATCGCCCAGCTTGATGAAATAAGGCACCCGGACGCCGGTGCCCAGCAGCGACGAATTGTAGAAGGACGGCACCAGGAAGCCGGTGGCGCGTTCGAGCGACGGGTCGGGCAGGCGCAGCCGGGGCAGGTAGAAGATCGGCGTGTCCATCACCCGGAACTGCGCGTCCTCGAAGTAGAGCTGCTTCTCCTCCTGGTCGTGGATCACCCGCCGCGCCCGGATCTGCCAGAGCGGGGCGCGCCCGGTTTCGCAAACCCGGCACGAGGTGACAGAGACCTTCACGAGCTGATTGTACCGCCCGGCCGAGCGGTTCAGCTCCTGCGCGGCAAGCTGCACATGGTCGCCCATCACGATCCGTGCGCCCCGCAGGATGCCGTTGCGCAGCTCCTTGTCGATTTCCCCCGACGAGGCCAGGATGATCGACTCGCCGTCCTCGTGGATGACGATCGGCCCGCTCAGGATCAGCGTATCCTCGGTGCGGTCGTAGATGATCCCCTCGGCCTGAAGCCGCGTGCCGTCGTAGAGCGCCTCGACATTGCCGGTGGCGACCAGGCGTTCGTTGCCTTCCATGTAGACATCGTCGGCGACCAGGACGGCGGGCGGGGGCGGGGCGCCGGTCTGTCCGGCCGTCTGCCCCTCTGCCGGGCCGGCAGCCTGCGCCGTGGCCACACCTGGCCCGGCCAGCGCCATCCCCAGCACCAGAAGACATATGACGGCAGCACCCCTCATCCGTCCTCCATATGCAAAAGGATGCCCGTCGCCAATAGTATTGACGCCACCGGGGGCGCCCAGGCCGCAAGAACTATGGGGATTTCTCCATTCTCCCCCAATATCTGGGCGAAATTCCGGATGTAATGCAGACCGAATCCCAGCAGCACCGCCGACAGGACCGAGATGCCGGTATTCGACAGCCGGGCATGTCGCATGGTGAAGGCGGCCGAGATCATCACCAGCGCCATCATGAACAGCGGCCGGGCCAGCTCCATCTGGAACCACATGGCATAGCGGCGGGCGGAAAACCCCGCCTCGTCAAGCTGGTCGATGAAGCCGGGCAGGTCCCAGATCGGGATGTATTCGGGCTTGCCGAACGTGTCGATGATCCGGTCCTGCGTCAGCGCAGAGCTGAGGCGCAGCGTCTCGGCGCGTTCGGCCGCGGCCTCGGGGTTGTCGCCGCGCGACAGGTCCCAGATCTTGGCGTCGTAGAGCATCCATTCGCCCTTCGACAGCCGCGCCGCCTCGGCCATGATCCGCTTGGCGGGCTGGCCGTCGGGGTCGAAGTCGATGAAGGTCGTGTCGAACAGCACCGTCAGGTCGGAACTGGCCCGCTCGGCATGAATCACCGTCTGCCCCTCGGGGCTGCCCTGCCTGAGCCATAGGCCCTCGGAGGCGATCACCATGATCGCCGCGCCGCCGCCCACGTGGCTGTTCACAAGGTCGTTGTAGCGCTTGGCCGAGGCCGCGACGATCGGGTTCAGCATCGTCACCGACAAGAGGCCCAGCAACAGCGCCACGCCCACCGGCGCGGCCAGGCTGCGCAGCGCCGACCGCCCCGTCGCCCGTACCACCACCAGCTCCGACGACCGCGCCAGCCGGATGTACAGCCCCACCGTCGCCAGCACGATCACCAGCGGAAGGATCTCGTAATTCGCCGACGGCATGTTCAGCAGCACGATCTCCAGCACGTCGCCGAAGGGCAGGTTGGGGAAATCCTGCAACTCGTCGACCAGGTCGATCAGCGCCAGCAGCACAAGGAAGATCGAGAAGACCAGCATCACCGACCAGAAGAACTTCCGCGCGAAATAGGCATCCAGCATCATGGCGTGCCCCCTCCCGCGGATGCCCACCGTCGCCATGGCACCAGCCGTCGCAACAGCCCGGGGCGGGCCGCGAAATAGAGCAGTATCAGCGTGGTCAGGAACCCGATCCCCGCCGGCAGGTACATCAGCGGCCACATGCCGGGCTGGCTGATCACCACCCCGGTGATACTGCCCTCGACCAGCTTGATCCCCACCAGCAGCACGAAGGCGATCAGGATCTGCCACCACACGCCGAACCGGCTGAAGCTGCCCAGAAGCAGCGTGGCGAACCCGATCAGCGCCGCCACGATGCACATCAGCGCCTGCGTGAACCGGCTGTGCAGGGTGAACTGCAGCTGCCCCTCGGTCGCGCCGGTGACCTCCATCACCTCTTCCGGCCGCAGGATCAGGTCGGCGGTATGGGCGAACTCCACCTTGTTCAGGTTGGTGGGGTTCTGCGCGATCAGCCGGCTGATATCATAGGAGAAATCGTCGAAATGCGTGGTGAAGAGCCGCTTGCCGTCGGCGCGCAGCGTCTGCGCCAGCCCCTTGACCATCACCAGCTTCGTGCCGCCCCCCTCCTGCACCAGGTAGGCCAGCGTCGAGGTATAGGTCACCGGGCTTTCGGTGTTCCGCCGGTCCGACAGGAACACGTCGCGCAGCTCGCCCTCGGGGCTGATGTCGCGGATGTAGAAGGTGATGCCGGGGGCGGGGTGCAGGAACTCGCCCTCCTCCAGGAACCGGGCCGAGACGCTCTGCCGCACCTCCGCCTCGCGCTGGCGCAGCTCGCTCAGGCTGGTCGGGATCAGGTAATGGCTCAGAAGCGACATGATCAGCGCGATGATCACCCCGAACACCGCCGCCGCCTTGATCAGCCGAAGCGGCGAATACCCCGTCGCCTGCACCACCGTCAGCTCGCTTTCCGTCGACAGCCGGTTGGTGACATAGACCGCCCCGGCAAAGGCCGCGATCGGCAGCACCATGCCGATGACGCCGGGGAGGGTAAGCGCGGTGAACTCGAGGAAAACCCAGGCCGGCTGCCCGTCGCCCACCAGCCGGTCGAACATCCGCACGGCCTTGTTGATCCAGAAGATCGAAACCAGCACAAGCGAGAAGAATCCGAACAAAACCATGAATTGCGACAGCATATACCTGTCGAATCTGGTCATGCTCTAAACCCCCCAAGGTTCGTCTTTTCAGGCAACTTATCGGAATTGATCACGGGGGAAAACTGCTAACTGGCCAAGCCGGCACAGCCGCGCTAGGACTCTGCCCAACCACAGGAACCGAGGAGCAGCCGATGACCACCCCCGCCGCCGTCACCATCACCGAGACCGATATCGAGCAGATCGCCGAATTCGAAGGCCGCGTCGCCGTCTTCGTCACCCCCGATGGCAAGCTCGACCCCGGCGCGCGGCGCGCCAATCGGCAGACCAAGGGCGCGGTGGGCCGCATGGCCGAGGCCGAGAGCTGGGGCAAGATGACGCCCGGCGATGTCCGGACACTGGCCTGGCCCACCGGCATGAAGGCCGAGGCGCTCGACGTGGTCTGCCTGCCCCGCAATGCCGACGTGGCCGAGGCCCGCAAGGCCGGCGTGGCGCTTGGCCGCCTCAAGGGCGACGCCGCGCTGCTGGTGCTGGCGAACCCGGTGCGCCGCGCCGACGAGATGCTGCTGGGTCTCGTCCTGCGCGGCTACGAGTTCACCGCCCACAAGACCGCCGAGCGCGACGCGCCCAAGGGCATCACCGTCATGACCGGCAAACCCGACGAGCTGAAGGAGGCCGCCGCCCCGCACCTGACCGCGGCCGAGGGCGTCTTCCTCACCCGCGACCTTGTCAGCGAACCGGCCAACCACCTCACGACCGAGGAATTCACCAGCCGCATCAAGGGGTTGGAGAAATCCGGGCTGAAGGTCAAGATCCTCGACGAGGACGAGATGCGCAAGCTGGGGATGGACCTGCTCCTGTCGGTGGGCCACGGGAGCGCCATGCCCTCGAAGCTGGCCATCATGGAATGGATGGGTGGCAAGAAGGGTGACGCGCCGCTGGCACTGGTGGGCAAGGGCGTCGTCTTCGATACCGGCGGCATCAGCCTCAAGCCCGCCGCCGGGATGGAGGAGATGACCATGGACATGGGCGGCGCCGGCGTCGTCACCGGCGTCATGCACACGCTCGCCGCCCGCAAGGCCAAGGCCAACGTGGTGGGGCTCGTCGGCCTCGTCGAGAACATGCCGTCCGACCGCGCCACCCGCCCCGGCGACGTGGTGAAATCCATGAAGGGCGACACCGTCGAGATCATCAACACCGACGCCGAGGGCCGGCTCGTGCTGGCCGATGTGCTGTGGTACGCGCAGGAGACATACAAACCCTCCGGCATCGTCGACCTCGCCACGCTCACCGGCGCCATCATCATTGGCCTCGGCCACGACAAGGCCGGTGTCTTCTCGAACGACGACGCCTTCTGCAACAGCTTCCTCAAGGCGGCCGACGCCGAGGGCGAGGGCGCCTGGCGCATGCCGATGGGCGACAGCTATGACAAGCAGCTCAAATCCGCCATCGCCGACATGAAGAACGTGGGCGGCCGGCCCGCCGGGTCGATCACCGCCGCGCAGTTCCTCCTGCGCTTCGTGCAGGAGGGGACGCCCTGGATTCACCTCGACATCGCCGGCGTGGCGCGGGTGGGCGAAGACACCACCTACGCGCCCAAGGGCTCCTCGGGCTGGGGCGTGCTGTCGCTCAACCGCATGATCGCGGACAATTACGAAGGCAAGTGATGGGGGCCGCCTATTTCTATCACCTCACCCGCCGCCCGCTCGAGGCGACCCTGCCCATGCTTCTGGGCAAGGCGCAGGAGGCGGGCTGGCGGGTCGCGGTGCGGGGCAGGGCGGCCGCCCGGATGGAATGGCTCGACGAGAAGCTCTGGCTGGGCCCCGAGGAAGGGTTTCTCCCCCACGGCCTCGCCACCGCGCCCCATGCCGCGCGCCAGCCGATCCTGCTGACCACCGGGGCCGACAGCCCCAACGACCCGCATTGCGTGATGACCATCGACGGCGCTGAGGTCGCGGCGGAGGAGGTTCAGCGCCTCGACCGGGTCTGCGTGCTGTTCGACGGCAATGACGAGGCCGCGCTGCAGACGGCCCGCGGCCAGTGGAAGGCCCTGACCGAGGCCGGCTGTTCGGCGCAATACTGGTCGGAAGAGTCGGGTCGGTGGGAGAAAAAGGCCGAAAAATAAAGCCTTACACCTCGATCTTACACTGCCCGAAATCTTTAAAAGATTTCGATCCGTTTTCTTTTCAAGAAAGCGCCCCCAACCCTCACTCGAGCCACCTCACAGGCTCCCGGTTGCAGAACACCACGACCTGCCCGCTGTTCAGCGCCACGCGAAACCCGCGTCGCCGCACCTCGCGCAGGAATACGTCCATGCCCGCGAACCGCTCCACGTCCCGCGCCTTGCGCCGGATCACGCCGCCCTGCTGCACCGCCTTGGACGCGAAAAGATCGTTGAGCCAAAGCTCCGGCGAGAGGGGAGAGTTGCGATTGTCCATGGGACCAAGCCTGCCCCGAACATGGTTAAGGCACGGTAAAGCGCGTCAGCGCGTCAGCACCAGCGTCCCGTTGGTGATCTCGACGCTGGTGAACCGCTGCAGGTATTCCATCCCCAAAAGCGACTGGTCCAGCTCGCCCTCGTTCACCACCGCGCGCACATCCTCGTCGACCAGCGGCCCGACCTCGACCCGCTCCAGCCGCACCGGCGCCGTGCGCACCTCGCCATTGGCAGTAAAGGCCCGGCCCACGAAGGACAGATCCTCCGTCGCCAGCCCGGCCGTTTCCGCATCCGCCTTGGTCAGCACGATCTGGCTTGCGCCCGTATCCACCACGAAGCGGATCGGTGCGCCGTTCACGTCGGCCGTCAGGTAGTAATGCCCGTCCGCCGCGCGGGGCAGCTCGATCCGCCCGTCCTCGGCCACAACGGCCTGCCCGGGCATGACCGTGTTGCGGATATCGCCCCACAGCCCCACCGCGGCGATCACGCCCACGAAGATCAGCGCCCAGATGATCGCCTGCTGCGTGATCTTGCCAAGGGAATTGCGGTTCTGCGCGAAGAACCAAAGCACCACCGCGCTTCCCAGCAGCACGAGGTAGAAGACGCGGGCATAATCGAATTCGCTCATGGGGCGGATATAGTTCCGCTTGGGGCGGTTGGGAAGGTCACAGCGCCAGCCCGAAGCCGCGGAGCCCGTCCAGGACGAACTGTACCGCCAGCGCCGCCAGCAGCATGCCCAGCAGGCGGGTGACCACGTTGATCCCCGTCCGCCCCAGCGCCCGCTCCAGAAGCCCGGCGGTCAGGAACAGCACGAAGACGATCGCCAGCACCGACAGCATCACGCCGATCACCCAGGCCAGCCCCTCCAGCCCCGGCCGCTGCCCCGCCAGCAGGATCACCGAGGCGATCGCCCCCGGCCCGGCAATGAGCGGAATGGCCAGCGGAAAGACCGAGGGGTCGTCGCTGTCGTCATCCTCCTCCTCGGCCTGTGCCGTGCCCTCGCGCCGCTTGGTGCGCCGCTCGAACAGCATGTCGAGCGCGGTCAGGAACAGCAGGATGCCCCCGGCGATGCGAAAGGCGGGCATGGAAATGCCGATGAAGCCAAGCACCGCCTCGCCGAAGGCGGCGAAGACGATCAGGATCAGGGCCGAGGTGATGCAGGCACGCAGCGCGATGGCCCGGCGGCGGGCGCCGGTCATGCCCTGCGTCAGCGCCACGAACAGCGGCGTCATGCCGACCGGGTCGATGATGACCACGAGGGTCACGAAGGCGGTGATGAGAAACCCGGTATCCATGAGGCCACCATTGCAGATGGGGGCGGTGGGGGGAAGGCTGCGTCGGTCATCCGCACCGACGTAATACCGACGTAATACCGACGTTATACCGACGTCGAATTTCGGCCATTTCGGCCCGGCTCACCCCTCGGCCCGCTCCAGCTTTTCCAGCGCCGTCATCCACAGCGCCTCGGCCCGGTCGAGCCCGTTCATCACCTCGGCATATTTCTTCTGCCACTCGGCCATGTCCCCGGCTCGGGCCTCGTCGTAAAGCTCCGGATCGGCCAGTTTCTTGGAAATCCGGTCGCGCATTTCATGAAGTTTTTCAACGCGTTCCTCGCACTTCCTCACCTCCTGCCGCATGGCAAGAATGGCATCCCGCGAGGGCCGTTTTACCTTCTCCGCCTTGGGCCGCGGCGCCGCCTTCTCCTCGCCGTTCCCGCCCAAAAGCATCTGCCGGTACGCCTCCAGGTCCCCGTCGAACGGCCGCACCCGCCCGTCCTTCACCAGCCACAACCGGTCCGCCACGAGACTCAGCAAGTGCATGTCATGGCTCACCAAGATCACCGCCCCGGTATAGGCCGTCAGCGCCTCCACCAGCGCCTCGCGGCTCTCGATATCGAGGTGGTTGGTAGGCTCGTCGAGGATCAGCATATGCGGCGCATCGAGCGTCGCCAGCAAGAGCGACAGCCGCGCCTTCTGCCCGCCCGACAGTCGCCCGGCCTCGGTATCCGCCTGCTCGGCCCCGATGCCGAAACCGCCGAGCCGCGCCCGCAGCTTGCCCGGCGCCTCGCCCGGCCGCATCCGGCGGATATGGTCGAGCGGCGTCTCGTCAGGCCGCAGCTCCTCCAGCTGGTGCTGGGCGAAATACCCCACCCGCAGCTTGGAGGAGGCATGCATCTGCCCCTCCATCGCCTCAAGTTTGCCCGCCAACAGCTTGGAAAGCGTCGATTTCCCCTCGCCATTCCGGCCCAGAAGGGCAATCCGGTCATCCTGGTCGATCCGCAGGTCGAGCCGCTTCAGAACCGCCCTGCCGTCATAGCCCACCGCGGCCTCCTCGAGCCGCAGGATCGGCGGCGACAGCTCCTCCGGCTCGGGGAAGGAAAACGCACGGAGCGCGGCCTCCTGCGGCCTCGTGATCGGCTGCATCTTCGACAACGCCTTGATCCGCGCCTGCGCCTGTTTCGCCTTGTCGGCCTTGTAGCGGAACCGGTCCACGTAAGACTGCAGATGCGCCCGCCGCGCCTCCTGTTTCTTGGCCTCCGATTCCGCCGCCGCCAGCTTGGCCGCCCGCGTTTCGGAAAACCGGTCATAGCCGCCCTGGTAGAGCGTCAGCTTGCGGTCCTCGAGATGCAGGATCGCCCCCACCGCCCGGTTCAGCAAGCCACGATCGTGGCTGATGATCAGCACGGTATGCGGATAGCGGGCGAGGTAATTCTCAAGCCACAAGGCGCCTTCGAGGTCGAGATAGTTGGTCGGTTCGTCGAGCAGCAGCAGGTCGGGCGCGGAAAACAGCACCGCCGCCAGCGCCACGCGCATCCGCCAGCCGCCCGAGAAGGCCGAGCAGGGCATCGCCTGCTCCTCGTCGGTAAAGCCGAGCCCCTTCAGGATCGACGACGCCCGTGCCTCGGCTGACCACGCGTCGATATCCGCCAGCCGCGTCTGGATCTCGGCGATCCGGCCCGCCTCGGTCGCGGTCATCGATTCCTCAAGCAATTCAGCGCGTTCCGTGTCGGCCTTCAACACCGTATCCAGAAGCGACACCTCGTTTCCCGGCACCTCCTGGTCGACCCCGCCGATGCGGGCGCGCTTGGGCAGGCTGATCTCGCCCCCCTCCAGCGCCAGCTCGCCCCGGATGAGCCGGAAGAGCGTGGTCTTGCCGGTGCCGTTGCGCCCGACCATGCCCACCTTGTGCCCCTCGGGGATCACCGCAGAGGCGTGTTCGATCAGGGGGCGGCCCGCCACCGAATAAGATATGTCGTCGATCCGCAGCATGGCCCCCGCATGCCCCATCCACGGGCGAGGGTCAATCGCGGCTTTTCAAAGCACATCCCCCATGCTATCGGAGCCGCGATCTTTCGGCGCGGGCGCATTGCCCCCGCGCGCATAACCCAAGGAAAAGAGGCTGACATGGCTGTCGAACGCACGCTGAGCATCATCAAACCCGATGCCACCAACCGGAACCTGACCGGCAAGATCAACGCCAAGTTCGAGGAGGCGGGCCTGCGCATCGTCGCCCAGAAACGCATCCACCTGACCAAGGCACAGGCCGGCGTGTTCTACGCGGTCCACAAGGAACGCCCGTTCTACGATGAGCTGTGCGAATTCATGGCCAGCGCGCCGGTCGTCGTGCAGGTGCTGGAAGGCGAGGGCGCCATCGCGAAAAACCGTGACGTCATGGGCGCCACCAACCCCGCGGACGCGGCACCGGGCACGATCCGCGCGGAATTCGCTGAATCCGTCGGCGAGAACTCGGTTCACGGGTCGGACGCACCGGAAACCGCGGCGGTCGAGATCGCCTATTTCTTCTCGGGTCTGGAACTGGTCGGCTAAGCGCCGTCCCTTACTGCCCGTTCGGATTGGCCGCGCCTGTCAAAGGGGGCGGCCTTTTCGTTTTTGCGCCGCTCAAATGGCGGCGAAGTCGTTGAAGACGCGCGTGGTCGCGGTCACGCGCGGCGAATTCGGTGTGGATTTCGTCGGGTTCTGGGGCTTGGGTTTGCCCGTGTCCGGCGGCGGTGTCGCTGTCTTGGCCATGCTCGGCTCCCTACTCTTTACAGAGCGCCGGCTGACTTGCGCCAACCGGCGCCCCTGTCACAAGGCTTTCATAAAGAAGTGTGCGAATCTACACTTTTCCACAGGCTGTCGCGGCCAGATGGGCGAACTTGTTGCCTAAATATCAACAATCTAGGCGATCGATCACCGTTACCCCGCTGGATTGGAAACCATCCATCTCGCGCAGGGCCGCCGCCGCGCCCGACAGCGGAATGGTCCGCGTGACCAGCCGGGAGGGGTCTAGCCGGCCCGCAGCGATCATCTCGAAGAGTGCCGAAAACCGCGTCGCGCCGATGCCGCGCGTGCCGTGCAGGGTCAACTGCCTTGCATAGACCAGCTCCAGTAGGGGAAGGGACGGGGAGGCATGGGCGCCCACCGGCATGCCGATCTGCACGTGCCGGCCCATCTTGCGCAGGGAGCGCAGGGAATTCTCGAAGGTCGCGGTGATCCCCAGCCCCTCGACCGAGACATGCGCGCCGCCTTGCGTGATCTCGCGCACCGCCTGGCCGACATCGCCGTCGCTCGCGTTGACCGTGGCCGTCGCCCCGAACGCCTCGGCCATCTTCAGCGCCTCGGGGTTGATATCCACCGCCACCACCGGTGCCCCCAGGGCCGCGCCGATCATGATCGCCGACAGGCCCACGCCGCCGCAGCCATGCACCGCCAGCCATTCGCCGGGCTGCAACCGCCCCCGGTCGACCACCGCGCGAAAGGCGGTGGTGACGCGGCAGCCCATCCCGGCGGCGGCGGTGTAGTCGACGTTCTCGGGCAGGCGCACGAGGTTGAAATCAGCCCGGCGGATCACCACCCGCTCGGCAAAGGCGCCCCAGCCGGTGAAGCCGATCACCTCCTGGTGGTTGCAGATCGTGGGCTCGCCGCCGCGGCAATCGGGGCAGGTGCCACAGCCGAGGATGAAGGGCGCCGTGACCCGGTCGCCCACCGCAAAGGCGCGCACGTCCTGGCCGGTTTCGAGAATCTCGCCCGCGAATTCGTGCCCCATCACGTGCGGCAGCGCCACGTCCGGGTCGGCGCCTTTCCACGCGTGGTGATCCGACCGGCACACGCCACAGGCGCGCACCGCCACGACGGCCCCGTCGCGCGGGCAGGTCGGGTCGGGGACGGTTTCGAGCGGAAGCTCGCCGTCATATTCCATCATCAGGGCGGCTTTCATACGATATCTTAACCTTGTGTGTTTGAATTGCGCCGGAGCCACCGCGTGGCCTGCCGGCGGATTTGAGTGTTTTTGGAAAGATGAAGCAAGGGCCGGCGCGCGCCGAATTAGGCACCTGGGTTAACCTTTCGTTCATGTTTCGGGGGCGGTCATCGTGGCCACGAGCGGGGCGAACCATGTCCACCGCCGGGCCGCGGCGTCGTTGACGATCAGGTTCTTCTTGCGCGTGTAGACCGGCGCATCGAGCTGGAAGAGTTGCCCCTGGGCCACGTAGGGCTCGGCCAGCGCCCGGGGCAGGTAGGCCGAACCGCCCCTGTCCAGCATGGTCTGCAGCGCCCACCACGAACTGTCGAGGCTGACCCTGGCCACGCCCGCGCCGTAATAGGTTTCGGCATGCTGGCGGCGGTACTCGGCCCCGTGATCGACGAAGATATAGAACGGCCCCTTGTCGATCGGCGTGTCCGGCCGGTCGGAATAGAGCACCAGCTCCTCGGCCGGCAGCGGGTGCACCGTCTGGTTGCCGCGCGTGACCGAGTCGAAGGTCAGGATCACGTCGACCATGCCGTTGGCCAGCCACTCCTCCAGATCCCGCGCGCTGCCCTGCAAGACGGAAACGGCCATCTCCGGGCTGCCCGACAGCACCCCGTTGAAAAAGTCGCGCCCCGGCCCGTGCCACAGCTCGCGGTCGCAGCCGAAGGTACAGACCGAGGCAAGCCCGGCCGGCAGGCTGGTTTCGAGCTGCGCCTGCCGCCAGAGGCCGGTCATGATCCGGGCATAGCGCAACAGCCGCGTGCCCGCCGGGGTCAGCGTGGTGCCCGATTTCTGGCGGTTCAGCAGTTGCTGGCCCAGCCCGTCCTCCAGCGTCTGCAGCCGGGCGGTGACGGTCGACTGGGTGACGTGCAGCACCTGCGAGGCCCGCACGAGGCTGCCGGTGTCGACGATGGCAAGAAAGGTCTGAAGCGCGGTGATGTTCATGGGGGCGGGCCTCACAATTCGAATATTCCGAACTTATTCCGCGAAACAATTCGTTTTCAAGAATTGAAATTCTGTGGCACCCCTGATCCCGCGACAGGATGCGAAGACAGGAGATGCGACATGGTTCGGCGGACCAACGGGCTTGCGCCCCGAGAGGATTTCATCTCGGCCATGCGCCGCGTGGCGGCCTCGGTCACGGTGGTGACGAGCGACGGCCCGGCGGGCCGCGCGGGCGCCACGGTCAGCGCCTTCTCCTCGGTCTCGGCCGACCCGCCCACCGTGCTGGTCTGCCTTGCCGCGCAAAGCCGGATCGCGGGCGTGGTGCAGGAAAACGGGCGGTTCTGCGTCAATGTCCTGCCCGAGGGATTCTCCGATATCGCCGACCGTTTCGCCGGGCGGCATGATGCCATCGTCCCCGACCGGTTCGACGGGATCGAGATGTTCGCCCCCCGCGGCAGCGCGCCGGTGATCGACGGGGCCACCGCGTTTCAATGCGGCCTGCAGCAGGTGATCCGCTCGGGCAGCCACCTGATCCTGCTCGGGCACGTGCACTCCGTGCTCGATGGCGCCGCGCCGCCGCTCGCCTATCGCGAGGGGGCCTATCACCGGGTCGTGCCCCACGCCCATGCCGGATGAAGGAGCAGGAGAGATGGAAGACTACAACATGCTGATCGGCGGCCAATGGGTCGCCGCCTCCGACGGGGGCCGGTTCGAGACGGTAAACCCCGCCACCGGAAGAGCCTGGGCCACCGCGCCCGAGGCCACGGCAGAGGATATCGACCGCGCGGTAAGGGCTGCCCACGCGGCCTGTTACGAGGGGCCCTGGTCGCGCATGACGCCCACCGAGCGGGGCCGCTGCCTGCGAAAGCTGGGCGATCTGCTGGCCGACCGGTCGGAGGAGCTGGGCGAGATCGAGACGCGCGACAGCGGCAAGATGTTCAAGGAAACCCGTTGGCAGGCGAAATACATCGCCGAGTTCTTCCATTTCTACGCCGGCGCCGCCGACAAGATCGGCGGGGAAACCCTGCCCATCGACAAGCCCGACCTCTTCGTCTTCACCAACCGCGAACCGCTGGGCGTGGTGGCCGCCGTGGTGCCGTGGAACAGCCAGTTGTTCCTGACCGCGGTCAAGATCGGCCCGGCGCTGGCGGCGGGCAACACGGTGGTGCTGAAGGTCTCGGAACAGGCGCCCGCCGCGATCCTCGCATTCGGCCGGCTGATCGCCGAGGCAGGCTTTCCCGATGGGGTGGTCAACATCGTCTCGGGCCATGGCGACCCCTGCGGCAAGGCGCTGACCTCGCACCCGCTGGTGGCGCGGATCAGCTTTACCGGCGGGCCGGTTGCGGCGCGGCATGTCGTCATGAACTCGGCCAGCAACTTCGCCGAGGTGAGCCTCGAACTGGGGGGCAAGTCGCCCTTCATCGTGTTCGATGACGCCGATCTGGAGAGCGCGGTGAACGGCTCCGTCGCGGGGATTTTCGGCGCCTCGGGGCAAAGCTGCGTGGCCGGCTCCCGGCTGATCGTGCACGAGGATGTGGCGGATGATTTCATCGCCCGGATGAAAGGGATCGCCGAAGGTATCCGCATCGGCGACCCGATGGCGGAGGAGACCGAGATGGGCCCGCTCTGCACGAAGGGCCAGATCGACACCATCGAGCGCGAGATCGCCAGCGCGGTCGGGGAAGGCGCCACCGTGGTCTGCGGCGGCCAGCGGGCCGAGGCGGGGGAGATGTTCTTTCAGCCCACGATCATCGACTGCCCGTCGCCCGACCTGAAGATCGTCGATACCGAGCTTTTCGGCCCGGTCCTCTGCGTCCTGCGCTTCCGCACGGAAGAGGAGGCGCTGCGCCTGGCCAACGACACCGAGCATGGCCTCGCCGCCGGCATCTTCACCCGCGACAGCGCCCGCGCCCTCAGGATGAGCCGCGCCGTGCGCGCCGGGATCGTCTGGGTCAACACCTACCGGGCGATCTCGCCCGTGGCGGCCTTTGGCGGCGTGAAGGCCTCGGGCTACGGCCGGGAAAGCGGGTTCCAAGCGGTCTACGACTACACCCGCCCCAAGACCGTGTGGATGAACATGTCGGACGAGCCGGTCGGCAACCCGTTCCAGATGCGATGAGAAGGAGAGAGTGATGAAGTTCCATTTGGCAATCAACCTCGAACGCATGAGCCCCGAGACGGACATGCGCGAGGTGCGCGATCATACGCTCGAGATGGTGAAGATGGCCGATGCGGCGGGGTTCGAGATCGCCTGGGCGGCCGAGCACCACGCGCTCGAAATGACCATTGCGCCCAACCCGTTCCAGATCCTGACATGGTGGGGTGAGCACGCCAGGAACATCCGGCTGGGCATCGGCGTCGTGAACGCCGCCTACTGGCACCCGATCAACCTGGCCGGGGAGGCGGCGATGCTTGACCTGCTGAGCGACGGCCGGCTCGAATTCGGCATCGGGTCGGGCGCCTACCAGCGGGAATTCGACCGGATGAAACCCGGTCTCGACCAGAAGGACAGCTGGCGCTACATGCAGGAAATGCTGCCCGTGGTGCAGAAACTCTGGGCGGGCGATTATGCCCATGATGGCGACTTCTGGCAGTTCCCCACCGCCACGTCCTGCCCAAAGCCGGTTCAGCAGAAGGTGCCGGTCTGGGTCGCTGCCCGCGCGCCGATCACCTTCGACTACGCGGTCGAGCATGAATGCGACATCCTGAGCTGGCCGCTGACCATGCCGCTGTCCGAGGTGCAGACCTATCGCCGCCGGCTCGACGAGGCGGTCGAGAAGGCGGGCAAACCCTTCAAGGGCACATGGGCGGTGATGCGCCATGCCGCCGTCTACGAGACCGAGGAGGACCGGACATCTGCAATGGCGTCTATCCGCCACGTGCTGGGGCAGTTCGGCAACCTGATGATGAAGAAGGGCGAGGTGATCAACGGCTTCCCCGAACAGGTGCCGCTGGCCGAGCTTGACGGCAACGCCCGGGTTGACCCGGCGATGCTGGAGGAGAACCTGATGTTCGGGTCGCCGGACGAGGTGATCGAGAAGCTGAAGGCGCACGAGGCCGTGGGTGCCGATGCCTTCGTCTACTACGCCTCGATGGGCATGGACCTGGCCCAGCAGAAACGCTCGCTGCAGCTGTTCATCGACAAGGTGATGCCGGAATTCGCGGAGAGGGAGATGGCCCATGCCCACTGACACGTACTCCGTGTTTGGGTGCCCATGATGCGGTCAGAGCCATGAAATAAAGGCAAGGCGTTCGGTGGCCGTGCCTTATTGTCAATCCGTTCAATTGCCCGGTATATGAATATGTGCCCCCCTTGCCGTCCGGCAGGGGCGGGCGGCCAGAGTTACGATTGAACAGGACCAGGATGAGCCAGAACTCACTGCCGCAGGCGGCAATGCAGGACCACGCCGCATTCCTTGCGCAGCGACACGATTTCCAGACCGATATCGACCGGATCGCCGGCAGCGATACAGTCGGCACCATCCTCGAGACGGTCATGCTGGCGACGAACATGCGATTTGCCGCCGTCGCGCGGGTCACCGCCGAGCGCTGGGTCGCCTGCCGGACGGTGGACGAGGTGAATTTCGGGCTGGCCGAGGGGGACGAGATCGACATCGAGTCGACCTTCTGCCAGATCGTCCGGACCAGCGCGGAGAAGGTCCTTTTCAACGACAGTGGCACGGATGCCATCTACAAGGATCATCCGATCGCGCGGAAGTTCGGCATCGTCAGCTATGCCTCGATCCCGATCTATCGCAGCGACGGCAGCTTCTTCGGCACGCTCTGCGCCATCGACACCGAACCGCGCGACGTCAAGGACGCGCGCGTGGTGGCGATGCTGGAGATGTTCGCCGATGTCATCGGCCGCAGTCTCGAAACCGAGGAGCGGCTGGAGGCGCAGGAGCACAACCTCGCCCACGAAAAGGAACTGGCCCGCCTCCAGGACGAGCTGGTGGCGGTGCTGGGGCACGACCTGCGCAACCCCGTCGCGGCCTTCTCGGCCGGCATCCGCCAGCTCGAGCGCGAGCCGCTGAACGACAAGGCGCGCATGATCCTGCCGCTGATGCGGTCGTCGCTCTTCCGGATGAACGACCTGATCTCGAACATCATGCTGCACGCCCGCGCCCGGCTGGGCGGCGGCATCCGCGTGACCGCAACCCCCGACGCACCGCTGGCCGAGGCCGTGCGCCAGGTGGTCGAGGAGATCCGCGCGGCCGAGCCGGAGAGCACCATCGATCTCGATCTCACCTTCACCCGCCCGGTCGCCTGCGATGCGCCACGGGTCGCGCAGGCGGTGTCGAACCTGCTGTCGAACGCGGTGCGCCACGGCACGCCCGGCTCGCCGGTCGAGGTGCGCGGGGCCACGGACGACAATGAGGTCTCGATCACCGTCAGCAACCGTGGCCTCGCCGTGCCGGGTGACCTGCGCGACAAGCTGTTCCACCCGTTCCAGCGCGGCACCCATGCCCAGGGCGAGGGGCTTGGCCTCGGCCTCTATATCGCCGCGACGATTGCCGAGGCGCATAACGGCCGGATCGGCGTGACCTGCGAGGGTGGCACCACCACGTTCGCCTTCACGCTGCCGCTGTCGGAGGCTGCGGCCTGACAGGTTGAGGCACGGGCATTGTCGTGGTGCGCCGGCATGCAGAAGGCGCCGCTGCGGGGCAGGGCGCCTTTCCATGATGACCCCGAAAGGCCTGTCCGCAAGGGGGCCGGTTCAGCCCTTGGCGGCTTCCTGAACCTGCTGGGGCTTCTGCTGGTTCTGCTGACCCTGCTGGCCGCCACCCTGCTGCTGCTGGTTCTTGGGCTTCGAGTTGAGCGGATCGTCCTGCCGCTGCACCGAACCCTCGAAATGAGCGCCGGATTCGATGGCGATGGTCTTGTGGATGATGTCGCCTTCGACCCGCGCGGTCGAGGTCAGGCGCACCTTCAGGCCACGGACCCGGCCCACGATGCGGCCGTTGATCACCACGTCATCGGCGATCACCTCGCCCTTTATGGTGGCACCTTCGCCGATCGTCAGCAGGTGGGCGCGGATATCCCCCTCGACCGTGCCTTCGACCTGGATGTCGCCGGTGGTCTTCAGGTTGCCGGTCACGTGCAGGTCCGACGACAGCACCGATGCCGGCGGCTTCGCCTTGGGCGCGGCGGCCTTGAACTCGTTCGACGGTGAGTCGTTGCGCGAAGTGTCGGGCTTTTCCGGGATTGCCGGTTTGGCCGCGGCATCTTGCTTGGGGGCGGGATCGTTGATTTTGCTCTTAGAAAACATTTCTCGCAGCCTTGATGTAGATCATGGGATTGACGGCCTTGCCGCCGACACGGACCTCGTAGTGTAGATGCGTGCCCGTGGAACGTCCAGTGCTCCCCATATCACCAATACGTTCCCCGCGCGAGACCCTTTGACCTTTTTCGACCCGAATGCGCGACATATGGGCGTATCGGGTCTCGATGCCGAACTCGTGCTGGATTTTCACGAGCCGGCCATAGCCCGACAGCCATTCCGCGTGAATGACGACCCCGTCGGCGGTGGCATAGATCGGCGTGCCGTGTTTCGACGCGAAGTCGGTGCCCGAATGCATCCGCCCCCAGCGCATGCCGAAGCCCGAGGTATAGCGGAAGGTCGATTTCACCGGCAGGGCGAAGGGCGCCTTCTGCGCGGCGATACGGTAGAGGTTCAACCGGTCGAGCTGGTTGAGGATACGGTTGGCGCGCATCGCGTCGGGCGTGGGCTCCTCGCCCCGGGTCGAGAACGACAGCGGCATCAGCGGCCCGCCTTGGCCCGAGTAGCCGCGGCGCACGGTGTCGAGCATGTTGTCGGTGTCCATGCCGGCGGCGGTGAACATCTTGTCGAGCGGCTCGACCGAGATCGTCATCGCGTCTTCGAGCTGGCGGAAGATCTGGTCGTTCTGATCCTTCATCAGCTGGATCTGCGCGGCCATCTCGTCGGCTTCCAGCAGCGCCAGCTCGGCGTCGTTGCTGATCTTGTCACGCTGGCGCGCGGTGTCGGAGAGGGCGGCGGTCAGGGTTTCCAGCGTCGCCTCGGTGCCCATGCCTTCCTCGTCGGCCAGCGTTCCCGGGGCGCTGTCCTTCAGCGCCAGTGTCAGTTCCTCGCTCTCCGCGCGGGCGGCGTCGCGCTCCTTCATGGTGCGGCGCAGTGTCGACTGGATGACCTCGATGCCGGTCTCGAGCTCGCGCCGGCGCGTCTCCGAGGCCAGCAAATCGGATTGCATCGTGGAAATCTGCTTCAGGGCCGAGTTGAACCGCTCCTGTGCGGCCGCCGCTTCCTCGGCGCGGGTGTTGCGCTCGGCCTCGAGCGCGTTGAGCCGCGCCTCGTAGGTGCGCTGGTCGCGCTTGGCCTGTTCGCGGAAATTGCCCGAGCCGATCGAATCCATCAGCAGCACGGCAGTGGCGATGATCGTCCATGCGACCACGGCCGAAACGCCCACGAAGGCAATGAGTTGAGAGCCGGGCTTGAGGCGGATGAACCGCGTGTCGTTATCTGACCGGAGGAAAACCCTGCGCTCCGGGAAATATCTTTCCAGAAACGCATGAAACTTGATTGCGAGTCGTGTTCGCACGAAAACCCCGTCCCTGTTGCCCCATCCCCAAGGCGGCACCGTCGATCACTTTTTCTTTCACCGATGCCTTTGGTGTGATTATCGGGTGGCGTTCCGATGAGCAAGGTTTTTGGACAACACCGTCCAGAAATCCGGCAATTTACCGCACAGACGGCAAAAAATTGCCGATCTCAATGGGTTGGCGCTAACAGCAAGGCAAGAATCAGCCGGTCGCTTCCGTAAGCGGCCAGTAGAAATCGGGCGGCAGGCCGGCTTCGGCGCGCTTTTCCTCGTTGAAGGGCGGTTTCAGCAGGCCGTGGAAATATCGGCGCACAAGGGTGTGGAACGCCTCTTTCGGGTCCAGCTCGTGGCGTCCGCAGAGGAAATGAAACCATTTCGAGCCATAGGCGACGTGATGCACCTCCTCGGCGTAGATCACCTTCATCGCCTCGACGGCATCTGTCTCGCCGGCCGTCTCGAACAGCGCGATCATCCCCGGTGTCACGTCGAGCCCGCGCGCCTCGAGCACCATGGGCACCACCGCAAGCCGGCCCATGAAGTCCTGCGCGGTGTCCGAGGCCGCGCGCCACATGCCGGCATGGGCGGGCATGGCGCCGTAATAACTGCCTTGTGCTTCAAGGCAGTCGCATATCAGGTTGAAATGCTTCGATTCCTCGTCCGCCGATTTCACCCAGTCATCGTAGAAGCCGATAGGCATTGGCACATCCGCGAACCGCGCGATGATGTCCCAGTGCAGGTCGACGGCGTTCAGCTCGATATGCGCCACCGCATGCAGCATCGCCAGTCGCCCCTTGGGTGAGCCGGGCCGGCGGCGCGGCACGTCGCGGGGGTCGAGAAGCTCTGGCCTTTCGGGCCTTGCAGGGAAATCGGGCGGGGTGGCGCGGCCAAGCGGAATGGCCTCGCCCGTCTCGCGCGCGGCAAACCATGCCGCCGCGTGCCGGCGGGACAGGGCGGTCTTTTCGCGCCCGTCGGCGGTGGTCAGAACCTCCACCGCCATCCGTGACAGCGTCGGTTCCGTCAAAGCGCCTTCACCGCCTCGAGCACCTCTTCGGCATGGCCCGGCACCTTCACCTTGGGCCAGACCCGCACCACCTTGCCGTCGCCGCCGATCAGCACGGTGGTGCGCTCGATTCCCATGAATTTCTTGCCGTACATGCTCTTTTCCTTCCAGACGCCGTATTGTTCGCACACGTCGGACTCGGCGTCGGAGAGCAGCGGAATGCCCAGCTCGTGCTTGTCGCGGAACTTGTCATGCTTGGCGACGGTATCCTTCGAGATGCCGAACACCTTCGCGCCCGCCGCCTCGAACTCCTGGCCGAGTCCGGTGAAGGCGATGGCTTCCTTGGTGCAGCCCGACGTGTCGTCCTTCGGATAGAAGAACAGGATGACGGGCGCGGGGCGCAGTTCGGACAGGGTCACATTCCCGCCGCCATCGCGGGGCAGGGTGAAATCGGGGGCCGCTTCGGCGGGTTTCAGCATGGGGAGTCTCCTTCCACAAAGAATTGAGTTTCATATTAGGACGCGAGCCGCCAGAATAAACAACCAGAGGCAGGTCACCGTTTGAAGACAAGAATGACCGATGAAAAACAGGAACGGCCGCGCGCCCGACGCCTGAAGAGGGCCGGGTTGTGGAGCGGCGGGCTGTTGGTTGCGCTCGTCGTGGCCGCTGGCGTTACTGTCATGTCATTGGTCGGAACGCGCCTGTCGGCGCCCGACTGGCTGCGCACGCGCATCACCGAGAAGATCAACAGCGACGTCGAGGGCCTGTCGATCGGTTTTGCCGACGTGTCGATCGTGCTGGAAAACGACTGGGTGCCGCGGCTGGCGCTGCAGCGGGTGACGATCCGAGACGAGGCGGGCACGCCGGTGGCGCAACTGTCCGACGTGCATGGCGCCGTGGCGCTGGGGCCGCTCCTGAAGGGCCAGTTGCAGCCGGGGCGCATATCGCTGAACGGGGCCCGTGTCACGCTGCGGCGCGCCGATGACGGGGCGGTGGGCGTCAGCGTGGGCGACACGCCCGACCCGGTGCAGGAGGCCGAGACGGTGACCGCGCTGATAAAGCGGGCCGATACCTTCTTCCAGCGCCCCCATTTCTCGGCCCTGACAGAAGTGTCGGCCGACAACCTGACCCTGCGCTTCGAGGATGCCCGCGCCGGAAAGGCCTGGACGGTCGATGGCGGGCGCATCCAGATGCGCCGCGAGGGTGAGACGCTGTCGATCCGGTCCGATTTCGCGCTTTTAGGCGCGCGCGACTATGCCACGACACTGGCCGTGGCGTATTCCAGCCGGATCGGCGAAACCGCGGCGGAGTTCGCGATAGATTTCGAGGACATGCCGGCCGGTGACATCGCCGGGCAGTCGCCGGCGCTGACATGGTTGACCGCGCTCGACGCGCCGATTTCGGGCTCCGTCCGCGCGGCGGTCGACGAGGAGGGGCAGCTCGGCCCGCTCGATACCAAGCTCGAGATCGGGGCAGGGGTTCTGCACCCGAACGAGGCCGCCCGGCCGGTGGCCTTCGACCATGCCAGCACGCATTTCACCTTCGACCCGGCCGACGACCTGATCCGCTTCCACGCGCTCGATGTGCAAAGCAAATGGGTCAGTGCCCGGATCGAGGGGCAGACCTACCTGGCTGGAATGGAAGATGGCTGGCCCAACGCGCTGGTCTCGCAATTCCAGGTGCGGGACCTTTCGGCCAACCCGCTCGAGATCTACGACGCGCCGGTGGCCTTCGAGGGCGCGACGATGGACATGCGCCTGACGCTCGACCCGTTCCGCATCACGCTGGGCGAGCTCAGCCTGTCGGACCAGGGCCGCAATCTCGTCGTCTCGGGCGATGTCCATGCCCGGCCCGATGGCTGGTACGTAAACGTCGATGGCCGTCTCCCGGGGATCGACCCGGACCGGCTTCTGACGCTCTGGCCCGAGAGTCTCGAACCGAAGACCCGCACGTGGATCGAGGAAAACATCGTCAGTGCGAAGCTGAGCGATATACAGGTCGCCCTGCGCGCCGTGCCGGGGGAGAAGCCCGATGTTTTCCTGGGCTTCGACTTTTCCGAGCTGACCTCGCGGTTCATCAAGAACGTGCCGGTGATCGAGGACGGGCGCGGTCATGCCACCATCTATGACAACCGCTTCGTGATCGCCGCGCACGAAGGGTACGTGACTGCCGCGCAGGGCGGCAAGATCGACATTTCCGGGTCAAGCTTCGATATCCCCGACATCGGTATCAAGCGCGGCCCCGGCACCGTGCGGCTGAAGACCCGCAGCACGATCACCGCCGCCCTGTCGCTGTTGAACGAGGAGCCGTTCCGGTTTCTCGACAAGGCCGGGCGTCCGGTCACGCTGGCCGACGGGATGGCGCAGCTGGAAGGGAAGCTCGACTTCCTCGTGGTCGATGACCTGCAGCCCGAGGACGTGGCGTTCGGGCTGACCGGGACGATGCAGGATGTGCGCAGCGAAACCCTGGTCGAGAACCGTGTGCTGGCCGCCTCGGAACTGAAGATCGACGCGACCAGCGAGCGGCTCAACATCTTCGGCGAGGGCCGCGTCGGCCGGGTGCCGTTCGGGGGCACGTGGTCGATGCCGCTGGTCGAGGGCAGCAACGGGCGGTCGCACGTGGATGGCTGGATCGAGCTGTCGGAACGGTTCGCCGACGAATTCCGCATCGGCCTGCCGCCGGGCAGCATATCCGGGGCAGGCCGCGGGCAGATCGAGATCGATTTCGAGAACGAGAAGCCGCCGGTGTTCCGCATGGCGTCGGACCTGTCGGGCGTGGCCTTGCGCCTGCGCCCGCTCGACTGGGCGATCGGGGCCAGCGCGACCGGCCTGCTGGAAGTCGACGGCGCGCTTGGTCAGCCGCCGCAGGTCGACCGGATCCGGCTCGACGCCGCGGGCCTGCGTGCCAACGGGTCGGTCACGCTCAACAATGACGGCACGCTGCAACAGGCCAATTTCGGGCGGGTGCAGCTTGGCTCCTGGGTCGATGCGCCGGTCGACCTCGTGGGGCTGGGGCCGAACAAGCCGCCGCTGGTGCGGGTGACGGGCGGCGAGATCGACCTTCGCCAGACCTCCCTTGCCGCCAAGGGTGACGGGCCGCGCGGCGAGCAGGGGCCGGTGTCGCTTCGGCTCGACCGGCTGCAGATTTCCGACAAGATCGCCCTGACCGATTTCAACGCCGAGCTCGACATGTCACGCGGCGCGGACGGCAAGTTCACCGGGAAGGTCAACGGGGGCACACCCATCGTCGGGCGTGTTCTGCCCCGCGACGGGCGCAGCGCCTTTACCATCACGTCGCAGGACGCGGGCGGCGTGTTGCGCTCGGCCAACGCGCTGAAACAGGCCCGCGACGGCTCGCTGGTGCTGGTGCTGGTGCCGGGGCAGGGGGAAGGAATCTATGACGGAAAGCTCACCGTCGACAACCTGCGGGTCAAGGACGCGCCGGCCATGGCTGCCCTGCTCAACGCCCTGAGCGTGGTGGGCATCCTCGAACAGCTCGCCGGCGAGGGGCTGCATTTCAACCGGGTCGAGGCGGAGTTCCAGCTGGGTCCTGACCGGGTCACGGTCTACAACGGCAGCGCCGTCGGGGCCTCGCTCGGGATATCGATGGAAGGGTATTACTGGCTCGAGGCCGCGCAGATGGATATCGAGGGGGTGATTTCCCCGGTCTATGCCGTCAACATGCTTGGCGGGTTGTTCTCACGCCAGGGCGAAGGGTTGCTGGGGTTCCAGTATTCGCTGAAAGGCCCCACGACCAGCCCGCGGGTACAGGTCAACCCGCTCTCGGTCCTGACACCCGGCATGTTCCGGGAAATCTTCCGCCGCGCCCCGCCGAAGCGGTCGGGTGTTGCGTCCAACGAAGAGGAAAGCGAAACACGCGAGGACGCGACCAGGACCCAGGACCGCTAGGAATGAAGCTTTCCGATTTCGACTTTGATCTGCCAGACCGGCTGATCGCCACCCGGCCCGCGCGGCCCAGGACCTCGGCCCGCCTGCTGGTGGCCGAGGGGGACGCGATCACCGACGCGACGGTGGCCGACCTCGGCCAATGGCTGCGACCCGGCGACCGGCTGGTGTTGAACGACACGAAGGTGATCCCGGCCCGGCTTTCCGGCGTTCGGCCCCGCATGGGCCCGGCCGGCGAGACGGAGGCGCGGATCGAGGTGACGCTGCTCGACCCGGCGCCTGACGGGGGCTGGCGGGCGATGGTCAAACCGCTGAAGAAACTGCGAGAGGGCGAGGTCGTGCGCTTCGGCGCGGGGCTCGAGGCGAAGTGCCTGTCCAAGGAAGACGGCCACGCGGTGCTGCGTTTCAACCTCGAGGGCGACGCTTTCGACGCGGCGCTCAACGAGGCGGGCGCCATGCCCCTGCCGCCCTACATCGCCGCGCGCCGGACCGCCGACGCGCAGGACCGCGAGGATTACCAGACCGTCTGGGCCCGCAACGCGGGCGCCGTTGCCGCACCGACCGCATCGCTTCACTTCGACGAGGCGCTGCTGGCGGCGCTTGCAAAGATGGGCGTGGCCTTTACCCACGTCACCCTGCACGTGGGCGCGGGCACCTTCCTGCCGGTGAAGGTCGAGGACGTGACCACCCACAAGATGCACGCCGAATGGGGCGAAGTGAGCGAGACGGCCGCCGCCGAGATCGCCGCGACCAAGGCGGCTGGGCACCGGGTCATCCCGGTGGGCACCACCGCGCTCCGGCTGATCGAGAGCGCCGCGCAGGAGAGCGGACAGATCGCGCCGTGGCGGGGCGAGACCGACATCTTCATCTATCCCGGTTTCACCTTCCGGGTGACCGACGCGTTGATGACCAATTTCCACCTGCCGCGTTCGACCCTGATGATGCTGGTCTCGGCGCTGATGGGGTCGGCGCGTATCCGCATGATCTATGAGCACGCGATTGCCGAGGAGTACCGTTTCTTTTCCTACGGCGACGCTTCGCTGTTGATCCCCGGCTGAAACGCTGGCAGGGCGGCGCGGGCAGACCAGCGCGAGTCGGCTTTGGCCCTGACACCTGTGTCGTGCTAAGGCACTCTTGCCGGGTCTGTACGGGAGGCACAGTTCATGTTTTCGGTCTTGTCCAGCGCATGGGCGCTGCTTCTTGGGATGATGCTTCTGCAGGTCGGCAACGGCATGCAGGGCACCCTGCTCGGTATACGGGGCGAGATCGAAGGCTTCTCGACGCTTGAAATGTCCCTCGTGATGTCGGGCTACTTCGTCGGTTTCCTGTTCGGCTCGCGCATGGCACCCGACATGATCCGCCGGGTCGGGCACGTGCGGGTCTTCGCCGCGCTGGCCTCGCTCATCTCGGCGGTCATGATCCTCTATCCGACCTTTGCCGACCCCTATGCCTGGGGTCTCGGGCGCATCCTGATCGGGTTCTGCTTCTCGGGCGTGTACGTGACCGCCGAAAGCTGGCTCAATGAGGCCGCGAGCAACGAGAACCGGGGCAAGGCGCTGTCGCTCTACATGATCGTGCAGATGGTCGGCATCGTCTCGGCGCAGGCGCTGATGCTGGTGGCCGATCCGGGCGGATTCGTGCTGTTCATCATCCCCTCGGTGCTGATCTCGCTGGCCTTTGCGCCCATTCTCCTGTCGATCAGCCCCACACCGGCCTTCGATACGGCCAAGCCCCTCAGTCTGCGCCAGATCATGAAGATCTCGCCGCTGGGCTGTGTGGGCATGTTCCTTCTGGGGGGCGTCTTCTCGGCCCAGTTCGGCATGGCGCCGGTCTATGGCGCCGAGGTGGGGCTCTCCGTGGGGCAGATCTCGACCTTCGTATCCGCCTTTTTCGTGGGCGCCCTGGTGCTGCAATTCCCGATCGGCTGGCTGTCCGACAGGATGGACCGGCGGCTTCTGATCCTGATCGCTGCGGCCATCTGTGGACTGGGCGGCGTCGTAGGCGCCCTGTTCGGCGCTTTCTTCCCCGCGCTGCTTCTGGCGGGGCTGATGGTGGGCGGCATGTCGAACCCGCTTTACTCGCTGCTGATCGCTTATACCAACGACTTCCTGAGCCACGAGGACATGGCCGCTGCTGCCGGCGGCATGGTGTTCATCAACGGGCTGGGCGCGGTTGCCGGGCCGGTCGTGACGGGCTGGCTGATGGGGCAGCTTGGCGCATGGGCGTTCTTCCTGGTGATCGCGGTGCTGTGTTTCGCGGTGACGGGCTACGCCGCCTACAGGATGACGCAGCGCGCGGCGCCGTCCGTGGACGAGACCGACAGCTTCACCATGGTGTCGATGTCCGCCTCGCCGCTGGCCGTGAACTTTGCCGCCGAGTACGACTATGAAACAGCCCAGGACGAGCAGGATGCCGGATAGCGCTAACGAGTTATCCACAGTCACGGACTGTTGCCGATGTTACAAATTTTTACTGTCCAAATAAAAGGATATGGGAATAATCGTTCCTGATCGGGTGTGGGAAAATGAGGAGGCACCAATGACGACCCCTGAGGAGGTCTTGCAGTTCTGGCTTGATGAGGTCGGACCTCAGGGCTGGTACGAGGCGTCGGACGAGCTTGACGCGAAGGTTCGCGAAAGGTTCCGGCAAACATGGGATCGGGCGAGAGACGGCACCTACGGCCTCTGGCTGACCTACCCGAGTGGCACGCTGGCCTATATCATCGTCATGGACCAGTTCTCGCGCAACATGTTCCGGGGCGAGGCGGCGGCTTTCTCGACCGACAAGCACGCGATGGCCGCGGCCAAGGCGGCGATCCACCGGAAGTGGGATCTGCGCATCGATGAACCGGCGCGGCAATTCTTCTATCTCCCCCTGATGCATTCCGAGAACCTCTGCGACCAGGAACGCTGCATCCGCCTGGTGATGGAGCGGATGCCGAAGGGCGGCGCAGACACGTTGCTGCACGCCCGTGCGCATCGCGAGGTGATCCGCATGTTCGGCCGCTTCCCCTATCGCAACGACGCGCTGAGCCGCAATTCGACCGAGCCGGAGCTCGATTACGTCGAGCAGGGCGGCTATGGTTCGACGCTTCAGGCGCTGCAGAAAGCCGATGCCGCCTGAGTTGGGGCGGTGAAAATCGTTTTTTGTAAGCCTCTTAGGTACGCCCCCCGTGACATTGCGTTGCGGGGTGCGTTTGGCGCGTTGAATGCAAGTGGCAGATAGTTTAATATCAAACTAAATTCCGGCACATAGCCAGACGGAGACGGAAATGGCGGCAAAATCCTTTGACATGATCGTTATCGGCGCAGGTCCGGGGGGCTACGTGGCCGCCATTCGCGGGGCGCAGCTTGGCCTGAACGTTGCCATTGTCGAGCGCGAGCACATGGGCGGCATCTGTCTCAACTGGGGCTGCATTCCCACAAAGGCGATGCTTCGCAGTTCGGAAGTGTTCCACCTGATGCATCGCGCCAAGGAATTCGGGCTGAAAGCTGACGGGATCGATTATGACCTCGACGCCGTGGTCAAGCGGTCGCGCGGGGTGGCCAAACAGCTGGCGTCGGGCGTGGGCCACCTGATGAAGAAGAACAAGATCACCACCGTGATGGGCGAGGCGACGCTGCCCGCCAAGGGCAAGGTCTCGGTCAAGACCGACAAGGGCACCGAGGAGCTGGAGTCCAAGGCGATCGTGCTGGCCACCGGTGCCCGAGCGCGGGAGTTGCCGGGTCTCGAGGCCGATGGCGATCTCGTCTGGACCTACAAGCACGCGCTCCTGCCTCCGCGGATGCCGAAAAAGCTTTTGGTCATCGGCTCGGGCGCCATCGGCATCGAGTTCGCCAGCTTCTACAACACGCTGGGCGCCGACACGACCGTTGTCGAGGTGATGGACCGGATCCTGCCGGTCGAGGACGCCGAGATTTCCGCCTTCGTCAAGAAGGCCTTCCAGAAGCAGAAGATGAAGATCATGGAGAAGGCGACGGTCAAGAAGCTCGACCGCGCCAAGGGCAAAGTGACCGCCCATATCGAGACCGGCGGCAAGTCAGAGAAGCACGAGTTCGACACGGTGATTTCGGCCGTGGGCATTGTCGGCAATGTCGAAGGGCTGGGACTGGAAGACCTGGGCGTAAAGGTCGACCGCACCCACGTGATCGTAGACGAATATTGCCGCACCGGCGTCGACGGGCTTTACGCCATCGGCGACCTGGCAGGGGCGCCGTGGTTGGCCCACAAGGCCAGCCACGAGGGCGTCATGGTGGCCGAGCTCATCGCCGGCGGGCACCCGCACCCGGTGCGCCCCGACAGCATTGCCGGCTGCACCTATTGCCATCCCCAGATCGCCAGCGTCGGCATGACCGAGGCACAGGCCAAGGAGAAGGGCTACAAGATCAAGGTCGGCCGCTTCCCCTTTATCGGCAACGGCAAGGCGATCGCCCTTGGCGAGGCGGAAGGCATGATGAAGACGGTGTTCGACGAGAAGACCGGCGAGCTTCTGGGCGCGCACATGGTGGGCGCCGAGGTGACCGAGTTGATCCAGGGCTACGTGGTGGGGCGGCAGCTCGAGACCACCGAGGAAGACCTGATGAACGCCGTGTTCCCACATCCGACTCTCAGCGAAATGATGCACGAGACGGTTCTGGATGCCTATGACAGGGTCATCCATATCTGACCCGGATCGCGGGGAGCAGGCCAGAGATCGGCAGGTTTTCGAGCATAGCGGGAAAATAATCTCCGTCCTGACAGAGGTTGTCAGGCGTTCCCCTTATGTTCGCAGTTTGGGCTTGGAAGATCCGCAGCGCTCCACTATCTCTTAACCAGTGTGAACGGGGGACCGGATGGCCGAGCTCAAGCATATCGAAGTGCGCGGTGCGCGGGAGCATAACCTGCGCAGCATCGACGTGGATATTCCGCGCAACGAGCTGGTGGTGATCACCGGGCTTTCGGGGTCGGGGAAATCGTCGCTGGCCTTCGACACGATCTATGCCGAGGGGCAACGGCGCTATGTCGAAAGCCTGTCGGCTTATGCGCGGCAGTTCCTCGACATGATGGAAAAGCCGGATGTGGACCACATCAGCGGTCTTTCCCCGGCGATCTCCATCGAGCAGAAGACGACCAGCAAGAACCCGCGTTCTACCGTCGGCACGGTCACCGAGATCTACGATTACCTGCGGCTGCTCTTCGCCCGCGTCGGCACGCCCTATTCGCCCGCCACCGGCCTGCCCATCGAGGCGCAGCAGGTGCAGGATATGGTCGACCGGGTTTTGGGAATGGAAGAGGGCACGCGCGCGTACTTGCTAGCGCCCATCGTGCGTGACCGGAAAGGGGAATACCGCAAGGAATTCCTGGAGTTGCGCAAGCAGGGCTTCCAGCGCGTTAAGGTCGATGGCGAGTTTCACGAGCTCGACGATCCGCCCAAGCTCGACAAGAAGTTCCGGCACGATATCGACGTCGTGGTCGACCGGCTGGTGGTGAAGGACGGGATCGGCACGCGGCTGGCCGACAGTTTCCGCACTGCCCTGGACCTGGCCGACGGAATTGCCGTGCTGGAAACGGCGCCGAAGGAGGGGGATCCTGAGCGGTTTACCTTCTCCGAGAATTTTGCCTGTCCGGTCAGCGGGTTCACCATCCCCGAGATTGAGCCGCGGCTGTTTTCCTTCAATGCGCCCTTCGGGGCCTGCCCGGAATGTGGGGGCCTTGGGGCCGAGCTGTTCTTCGACGAACGGCTGGTGGTGCCGGATGAGCAGTTGCGCATCGCCGACGGTGCGCTGGCACCGTGGCGGAAGGGGAAAAGCCCTTATTTCCTTCAGACGATCGAGGCCATCGCGAAACATTACGAGTTCGACCGGAACGCGCGGTGGAAGGACCTTGATGCCCATGTCCAGCAGGTGTTCCTCTATGGTTCGGGCGACGAGGAGATCCAGTTCCGCTATGACGAGGGCGGGCGTGTTTACCAGGTAAGCAGGGTGTTCGAAGGGGTGATCCCCAACATGGAGCGCCGGTATCGCGAGACGGACAGTGCGTGGATCCGCGAGGAATTCGAACGGTATCAGAATAATCGGCCATGCGGGGCTTGTGGCGGCTATCGCCTGCGGGACGAGGCGCTGGCGGTGAAGATTGCCGGGCTGCACGTGGGCCAGGTGGTCGAGATGTCGATCCGCGAGGCCTATGCATGGTGCGAGACGGTGCCGGAAAGCCTGACTTCGCAGAAAAACGAGATTGCGCGGGCCATCCTGAAGGAAATCCGCGAACGTCTTGGATTCCTTAACAATGTTGGGCTCGACTACCTGACGCTGTCGCGCAGTGCGGGCACGCTTTCTGGCGGTGAAAGCCAGCGGATCAGGCTGGCGAGCCAGATCGGGTCGGGGCTGACGGGGGTGCTTTACGTGCTCGACGAGCCGTCGATTGGCCTGCACCAGCGGGATAACGGGCGGCTGTTGCAGACGCTGCAGAACCTGCGGGACCAGGGCAATACCGTGATCGTGGTGGAGCATGACGAGGAGGCGATCCGGACGGCGGATTATGTTTTCGACATCGGCCCGGGGGCCGGGGTGCATGGCGGGCAGGTGGTGAGCCACGGCACGCCGGAGCAGATCGCGGCCGATCCGAACTCGGTGACCGGGCAGTATTTGTCCGGGCAGAGGGAGATTTCCATCCCGGCGGAGCGGCGCAAGGGGAACGGGAAATCTGTCAATATTATCAAGGCCGAAGGAAACAATCTTAAGGCGGTCGATGCCGAGTTTCCGCTGGGCAAGTTCGTCTGCGTGACCGGGGTTTCCGGCGGGGGCAAGTCGACGCTGACAATCGAGACGTTGTTCAAGACCGCATCGATGCGGCTGAACGGGGCGCGGCAGACGCCGGCGCCGTGCGAGACGATCAAGGGGCTGGAGCACCTGGACAAGGTGATCGACATCGACCAGCGGCCTATCGGGCGGACTCCGCGGAGTAACCCGGCCACGTATACCGGGGCCTTCACGCCGATCCGGGACTGGTTTGCCGGGCTGCCGGAGGCGAAGGCGCGGGGGTACAAGCCGGGCAGGTTCTCGTTCAACGTCAAGGGCGGGCGGTGCGAGGCGTGCCAGGGCGACGGGCTGATCAAGATCGAGATGCACTTTTTGCCCGATGTCTATGTCACCTGCGAGACCTGCAATGGAGCGCGGTACAACCGTGAGACGCTGGAAATCACGTGGAAAGGCAAGAGCATAGCCGACGTTCTTGAGATGACTGTCGAGGACGCGCAGGAGTTCTTCAAGGCGGTGCCGTCGATCCGGGAAAAGATGGATGCGCTGGCGCGGGTCGGGCTTGGCTATATCAAGGTCGGGCAGCAGGCGACGACCCTGTCGGGCGGCGAGGCGCAAAGGGTGAAGCTTTCGAAGGAGCTGTCGAAACGCTCGACGGGCCGGACGCTTTACATCCTCGACGAGCCGACCACGGGGCTGCATTTCGAGGACGTGAAGAAACTGCTGGAAGTCCTTCATCAGCTTGTGGAAACCGGCAACACGGTTGTCGTGATCGAGCACAATCTGGACGTCATCAAGACCGCTGACTGGCTGATCGATATCGGGCCGGAAGGCGGGGATGGCGGCGGTGAGATCGTGGCCGTGGGCACGCCGGAAACCGTGGCCGAGGAGCCGCGGAGCCATACCGGGCGCTACCTCAAGGAGATGCTGGCGGCGCGGAAAGTGGCGGCCGAATAGGGCCGGTTTTCAACGTCGGTATCACGTCGGTATTTTGTCGGTATTACGTCGGTGCGGGTGGCGGTGTCCGCCACCCGGCAAACCTGCGACGGATCAGTTCAGGATCCGGCTGACCGCGCCGATCAGGTCGAGCACCTCGCGAGTGTCGCGGTCGACCCGGTAGACGTTCCCACCGGAGCGGTAATAGGTGTAGGCCGGGTTCAGCCCGTAGCGCTGCGGATACTCGACGAGGATGCCGTTCCGGAGGTATCTGCGTTGATCGTTGTTGTAGATCTTCTTGGCCTGACCCGGAGGCAGACAGCCGTTCTGTTTCTTGGCCAGACCCGGCGGGCAGCCTGCGGCGCCGGCATGGGCGGTGAGCGGGGCCGTCAGTGTGGCCGCGGCGATGGCGGTGGTGATGAGTATCCTGCGCATGTGGTGGCCTCCTTGGCGTGGCTTTGGCATGGACCACTCAAGATGGGGCCGTCCGGCCACGCCGCAAGGCGGGCCGGGGCGGGTGCGCGGATTGCTGCCTCAGCTGCGCTTGCAGGTATTGATGCCGAGCCAGGCGTAAGGCGGACAATAGCCGATCACGCCCGTGGCGAGCGGAATGATGCCCAGCAGGTAGAGCCAGCTATAGGCGCCGTCGCCGAGGAAATAGCCGAGGATCAGGGCCGCGCCGACGAGGACGCGGAGGATACGTTCGATATTGCCGATGTTTTGTTTGAACATGGCTGGTCCCTTTCGTGAAAGACGGGACCAGCCTTAATCATATTTTCAAATATGAATATGATGCAGATCAAACCGCCTTAGCTGTGGCCGCGCTTCTCGAGGCGGGGGAGCATGGCGGAGAAGTCCTTGCCGGCGCCGTCTTCCTTCTCGACGAACTGTTCGTAGAGCTTCATCGCCGCCTTGCCGAGCGTGGTGTCGGCATCGGCGGTTTCGGCCGCCTGCATGGCAAGGCGCAGGTCCTTGAGCATCAGGTCGGCGGCGAAGCCCGGCTTGTAGTCGTTGTCGGAGGGCGATTGCGGGCCGATGCCCGGGGCGGGGCAGTAGGCGTTCATCGACCACGAGTAACCGGATGAGGTGGAGACCACGTCGAACATCGCCTGCCGGTCGAGGCCCAGCTTGTCGGCCAGCGCGAAGGCCTCGCAGGTGACGATCATGGTGGCGCCGAGGATCATGTTGTTGCAGATCTTGGCGGCCTGGCCGTTGCCGGAGGGGCCACAATGAACGGCCTTTTGGCCCATGATGTCAAAGAGTTCCTTGGCGATGTTGAAGCCCGCCTCGTCGCCGCCGACCATGAAGGTCAGCGTGCCGTTCGTGGCGCCGCCGACGCCGCCCGAGACCGGCGCGTCGAGCGCGGAGAGGCCGGCGGCCTGCGCGGCCTCGGCGACGGCGCGGGCGCTGTCGACATCGACGGTGGAACAGTCGAGATGCACGGCGCCCTTGTCCATCGCCGGGTGGATTTCCTCGGCGACGGCGCGGAGGATCTTGCCGTTGGGCAGCATGGTGATGACCACGTCGGCCCCCTTGGCGGCCTCGGCGGCGGAGGCGACGGTGGTGACGCCCTCGATGCTGACATCAGCGGTGTCGAAGCCAGTCACGTCATGGCCGGCCTTGGCGAGGTTGGCGGCCATCGGCCCGCCCATGTTTCCAAGTCCGATGAATCCGATCTTCATGGCGTTATCCTTCCTTTTGGAATGTCAGGGCGTCGGCCCCGAGGGGCGTCAGCATCGCGTCGGCCGCCTGTTGGGGCGGGGCGTCGAGATCGTGCTGCCACTTGGGAGAGCGGTCCTTGTCGATCACCGCGGCGCGGATGCCTTCGAGGAAATCGCCATGTTCCATGGCGCGGTGGGTGAAGCGGTATTCGAGGTCGAGCGCCTGCCGGATATCGGTGCCGGGCCCTTCGAGACGGTGCAGCATCTCGACGGTGCAGGCCATCGAGAGCGGCGAGCCGCGGGAGAGGGCCTTGAGCGTGGCGGCGGCGAACTCGCTGTCGGAGGATTTGAGGGAGCCCACGATATCGGACAGGGTATCGCCGCTGAAGTGGGTGTCGATCTCGGCGGCCTGCGCGCTGACCGTGCCTTCGGGCGGGGTCGCACTGGCCTGATCGATGAGGGAGAGGTCGCCGGTTTCGGAGAGTTGCGCGATGAGGTCGGCCCATTTCTCCTGCGGGATGAAGTGGTCGGCGAAGCCCGCATGGATGGCGTCGCCGGCGTTCATCCGGGTGCCGGTGGTGCCGAGATATTCGCCCAGGCGACCCGGTGCCTTGGCCAGCAGGTAGGTGCCGCCCACGTCAGGCACGAGGCCGATACCGCATTCGGGCATTGCGATCTGGCTCGATTCGCAGACGATGCGGGGGTGGCCGTGGCAGGAAATGCCAACGCCGCCGCCCATGACGAAGCCCTGCATGAAGGCGACATAGGGTTTGGGATACTCGGAGATCTTGGCATTCAGGCGGTACTCGTCGCGCCAGAAGCGGCGGGCGTATTCGTAATCGCCCTTGGTGCCGGTCTCGTAGAGCGCGGCGATGTCGCCGCCGGCGCAGAACGCCTTGTCGCCCTCGGCGTCGATGATGATCAGCTCGACCGTGTCGTCATCGGCCCAGGCATCGACCGCGTCCTCGATGGCGATGCACATCTCGTAGGTCATGGCGTTGAGCGCCTTGGGGCGGGTGAGGGTGATGCGGCCCGCCTTGCCGTCTTTCCGGATCGATATGTCTGTCATTTCTCCGCCAGCATGTGCCGCGCCACGATGAGGCGCATGATTTCGTTGGTGCCTTCGAGGATTTCATGAACGCGCAGGTCACGCACGAGTTTTTCGATGCCGTAATCGGCGAGGTAGCCGTAGCCGCCGTGCAGTTGCAGGCAGTCGTTGCAGATCTTCGAGCCCGCTTCGGTGACGAATTTCTTGGCCATGGCGCAGAACTTGGTGGCGTCGGGCGCCTCGGTGTCGAGTTTCCATGCCGCTTGCCGCAGGAAGGTGCGGGCGGCTTGCAGCTCGATCTCCATTTCCGCGAGGCGGAACTGGAGGGCCTGGAACTGGTCGATGGACTGGCCGAAGGCCTTGCGCTCGGCCATGTAGTCGCGGGTGAGGTTCATGGCGGTCTGGGCCGCGCCGAGCGAGCAGGCCGAGATGTTGAGGCGGCCGCCGTCGAGGCCCGCCATGGCGTAGGTGAAGCCGCGCCCCTCGTCGCCGACGAGGTTGTCGGCGGTAATCTTGCAATCGTCGAACTGGACCTGGCGGGTGGGTTGCGAGCGCCAGCCCATCTTGTCTTCGAGCCCGCCGAAGGAGAGGCCGGGGGTGCCGTCCTCGACATAGACGGTGGAGATGCCCTTGGGGGTGTTGTCGCCGGTGCGGACCATCACGACATAGGCGTCGGAATAGCCGCCGCCGGAGATGAACGCCTTGGTGCCGTTGAGGGTGTAGCCCTCGTTGGTTTTCTCGGCGCGGGTCTTGAGGGCGGCCGCGTCGGAGCCGGAGCCGGGTTCGGTGAGGCAGTAGGAGAGGACGGTTTCGAGCGAGATGACCTTGGGCAGGACGCGCGCCTTCATCTCGTCGGAGGCGAACTTGTCGATCATCTTGGCGCACATGTTGTGGATCGACAGGAAGGCCGCGACGGAGGGGCAGGCCATGGAGAGCGCTTCGAAGACGAGGGTGGCGTCGAGGCGCGAGAGGCCGGCGCCGCCCGCTTCTTCCGAGACGTAGAGGCCGCCGAAGCCCAGTTCGCCGACCTGGGGCCAGAGCTCTTTCGGGATGGTGCCTTCTTTCTCCCAGTCGCGGGCGTGCGGGGCGATCTGTTCCTGCCCGAAAGCGTGGGCCATGTCGAAGATGGCCGTCTGTTCTTCATTCAGGGCGAAATCCATGGGGGTGCCTCCTCCTCCTCCTGGCGTTCGTCTAATTGAACGTGTGTTTAATTAACGGAGGGGAAGGGGGTAATGCAAGATTGATTTATGCAGACCGGTTTTGCAGGGATGGGGGAGGAGAGTTGACAAAGATTGCCAAGGTGACAAGATATCAGCCATGGCCACGATGAACATATCGCTTCCCGACCATATGAAATCATCGGTCGAGGCGCGCGCCAAGGGCGGGCAGTACAGCAATGTGAGCGATTACGTGCGTGACCTGATCCGCAAGGACCTGGAGCGGCAGCAGGCGATCGGCGAGTTGCAGGGGCTGATCGACGAGGGGCTTCGGAGCGGAGAGCCGAGAGCGGTCGACATGGCCGGGTTCATCGAGAGGAAGACGCGCGGACAGGGCGGGTGAGCCGGCAGGTTCTGTGGCGCCCGAGGGCCGAGGCGGACCTGGACGATATCTGGCGATACACGGTCGAGACGTGGTCGGAGGGGCAGGCGGTGGCCTACCTGACCGGGTTGGAGCGGACGTTGCGGCTGCTTGCGGAGTTTCCGGAAACGGCGCGGTTGAGGGAGGAATTCGTGCCGCCGGTCCGGGTGCATCCCTATCGCGCGCATCTCGTCATCTTCCAGAGCGATGAGGCCGTGCTGGACGTGGTGCGGGTGGTGCATGCGCGGGCGAACTGGCAGGCGTTCTTGTCGGAGTGAGCGGGGCGTGCTCGTCAGCCTTTACAGGCTGCCTCGCGGCGGAAGTCGTACGGCCTTGGGGGAGGAAGCGGCTATTCCTCGCGCCCGTGGGCCTTGAGCCGGGCGTGGAGGGTGGCGGCCTCGGCGGCGCCGGCCTCGAGCGCGAAGATATAGGCGTAGGTGAGGAAGAAGCAGGCCGCGTCGACATCGTTGGTGATGTCGGCGGCCTGGGTGTAGAGCCGGATCAGGGCGAAGCGGTCGTCGCCGTCATGCGCGGCGAGGAGCTGCGCGTCGAGGCTGTCGACCATGCCGATGCCCTGATCCGGCAGGGCGGTCATTGGGCCGCTTGCGCCTGGCCGCGGTGGATTTCGACCTTGGCGGCCACCCAGTCGTGGAAGCAGTGGGTCGGGCTGTCCATCACCGGCGAGAAGCGGCCGCCGTCGAAATTGGTGGCGTGGCGGCCCTTCTGCATGCCCTCGACGACGAAGATGTCCTCCTCGAACACGGTCTTCCAGAGCTGGGTGTTGCGCATGCGCAGCCCTTCGTCGCTGTCGGGGACGGCGTAGTAGAGGTGGATATGCTCGACCGTGCGGTCGTGGCCGCGGGGTTCGAGGATGATGGCGAAGGCGTGGTCGCGGTGGACGCCGAGAAGCACGTTGGGGTAGACGGCGATGTATTCCGCCTGTTCGTTCCATTTCGAACCGACATCGGCGAAATCGGGGAAGGTTTCGCCGTTCTCGTTGGTGAGCTGGCGGTAGACCATGGTGCCCTGGCCGGAGAATTCGCCGGGTTTCTCGATATTGTAGTGGTCTTCGAGCTTGGAGTAGCTGTTGAGGCCGGGGTGGACCCAGGGCAGGTGGTAGCTTTCGCAGTAGTTCTCGACCGCGAGCTTCCAGTTGGTGTTCACTTCCAGCGTGATCTTGCTGTCATGGCCGCCGTGGTAGAGGGGCAGGTCGAACTCGGACCAGCGGGCGATGATGTCGCGCATGGCGTCCTCGAAGGCGGGGGCGTCACCCGAGACGTTGATCCAGACCACGTCGCGCCAGATGTGGGAGCGGACCTCGATCAGGCCGAGATCGTCGCGCTTGATGGTCTCGTGGGTGTTGTGGCCGGGGCCGCCCACATGGGGGGTCGAGACCAGCTTGCCCTTGGTCGAGTAGCACCAGGAATGGTAGGGGCAGCGGATCGCGCCCTCGATCTTGCGGGGCTCCTCGACCAGGATCATGCCGCGGTGGCGGCAGATGTTCTGGAAGACGCGGACGTCCCCTTCCTTGTCGCGGATGAGGAGGAGCGGCATGCCGAGGAAATCCATCGGCACGGCATCGCCCGGTTCGGGCACGTCGGCGGCGACGGCGAGGCCCGCCCATTGCGAGAAGAGCAGCGCCTGGCGCTCTT
>Ga0189287_100149_pt1 | contig 40510 bp, 37 predicted proteins | sample UW86minimetaG_FD_130319 | JGI IMG/M metagenome (GOLD analysis project Ga0189287, IMG submission 130319) | Marine microbial communities from the Costa Rica Dome - UW86 mini metaG | ecosystem: Environmental > Aquatic > Marine > Oceanic > Photic zone | place: Costa Rica: the Eastern Pacific... | reverse complement strand
TGGCCACAACCGCCCCGAGCGTGACGCGACCCTGCCCGCCGGCCAACCGGTTCTCGTGCGCGATTGGCGGGCCAGGGCCCTGTTCGGTGCGGAACAGGCGCTCGTACCCGCCGCGCGGCTCGTGGATGGCGAGTTCGTCACCCTCCATGAGGCCGCCACCATGACCGTTTACGACATCGAGTTCGACACACCCCACGTGCTCTATGTCGACGGTCTCGAGGTGGCGAGCCACATGGCGGAATGCGCAGTACCGATAACCAAGCGTTAACCACTCGAATAAAGTACCCTCCAAACCAAGTGAAAACCCCGGGCTCTCCCCGGGGTTTTTGCTTGTTATAGCCCTAAATCCTTGAAAATCCTCGGTAATTCCTCCGGAAGATCCTCCGCGATCAGCCCCGGCCCGAAAGCCCGCGCACATTCCACGTGGAGCCAGGCGCCGGTCTCTGCCGCCTGCATCGGCGCAAAACCCCGTGCCAGCAGCCCGGTGATGAACCCCGCCAGCACGTCGCCCGCCCCGGCCGTCGCCAGCCACGGCGCCGCGCGCTCATACTGCGCCGAGTTCACCGAACACCGCCCGTCCGGCCCCGCGATCACCGTGTCCGGCCCCTTGAACAGCACCACGCACCCGGCCCTTGCCGCCGCCTCCCGCGTCGCATCCACCTTGGAATAGGCCGGCCCTTTCCTGGGCGCTGCGTCCAGCTTCTCGGCGATATCCGGAAACAACCGCGCAAACTCCCCGCCATGCGGCGTCAGCACGCAAGCCCCGTGCAACATCCCGAACAACCGCTCCGGCGCATCGGCAAACGCCGTCAGCGCATCCGCATCCAGCACCACCGCGCGGGAAGGCTCCGCCCCCAACCCCACCGGCACCAACTCCCTGGCCCGCTCGACCCCCAGCCCCGGCCCGAGGCACAGCGCATTCAACCGCCTGTCCTCCAGCACCTCCGCCAGGTCTTCGGCATCCGCCACCCGCCGCAGCATCAGCGCCGTGATCTGACAGGCCACCTCCTGCTGCGCAGAGGGCGGCACCCCCAGCGTCACCAGCCCCGCCCCGATCCTCAACGCCCCCCTCGCCGCCAGCCTCGCCGCCCCGGTGCGCCCAGAGCCACCGGTGAGGATGAGGGCATGGCCATATCCAAACTTGTGCCCGCCCCGCTTGCCCAGCCCCCCGCGGCGGGACGCAACAACCTCGCGCACGATCTGCCGGTCGGCGGACTGGCTCAGACCGATATCCTTGACCACGACCCTCCCGCAGGCATCGGGCCCATCGGCCAGGACATGACCCAGTTTGCGCGCATGAAAGCTCACTGTCAGGTGCGCCCGGATATCTTCGTGATGCCTCCCCTGCCCGTCCGAACGAAGGTAGCGCCCGGAATCCGAACAAACGCCGCTCGGCATATCCACAGCCACCACCCGCGCGTCCGGATATTGCTCACCACCGACTGGCCTGCCATTTACCTGCCACCCCGACATCTGCGTGGCCCAACCAAATTGATTGAACCCCTCGACCGGCCGCGTGAGGCCCGTACCGAACAGCGCGTCCACGATGAGCGACTCGGGGGCCCATTCGGACGGGTCCAGCCAGAACGCCCCGTCCCCCTCGTCCAGATAGGATTGAACCTCCCCCATCTCCCGCCACCGCTCGTAATTCACCTTCGCATCCGGCGGCAGCTTCTCCGCGTCCCCGTAAAGGAAAACCTCCACCTCCCAGCCCCACTCCCGCAACAGCCGCGCCACCACGAACCCGTCGCCGCCATTGTTCCCCGGCCCGCACAGCACCACCGCCCGGTGCGGCGCCCGCGCCAGGTCCGGCCATTCCTCGAACACCGCCTCGACAACGCCCCGCCCGGCGCGTTCCATCAGCTCCAGCCCGGTCACCTCGCCCGACTCGATGGCCGCCCGTTCCACGGCCCGCATCTGCGCGGCGGTCAGCAGTTCGGTCAATTCCGCTCTCCCTCGATTCAATTTCGCCCGGTTTCGCGTCGTTTTGCCTAAATTTTAGGCAACACCATTTTCGGTCTTGCCCCATGCCCGCGCACCCACCCTATACGATTGTGTGCGCCGGGGAGAAGTGATCGAAATCCCCGGACACAGTCGCAAGGAGGTCGGGCGCATGAAAAAGATCGAAGCGATCATCAAGCCGTTCAAGCTTGATGAGGTCAAGGAGGCGCTGCAGGAGATCGGCGTTCAGGGGCTCTCGGTGATCGAGGTCAAGGGATTCGGCCGGCAGAAGGGCCATACCGAGCTCTACCGCGGTGCCGAATATGTCGTGGATTTCCTGCCCAAGGTGAAGATCGACGTCGTGCTCGACGACGACCAGGTCGACAGCGCCATCGAGGCGATCGTCGAGGCCGCCAAGACCGACAAGATCGGCGACGGCAAGATTTTCGTCTCGCCCATCGAACAGGCCATCCGCATCCGCACCGGCGAATCCGGCTCGGACGCGCTTTAAGCAACACCCAAGCAACATCAACCAACGAAGGGGATCTGTAACCATGAGCGCAAGCGATCTGCTCAAACTGATCAAGGACGAGGACGTCGAGTATGTCGACATCCGCTTCACCGACCCGCGCGGCAAGCTTCAGCACGTCACCGTGCTGAGCGACCAGGTCGACGAGGACTTCCTCGAGGAAGGCTTCATGTTCGACGGCTCGTCCATCGCCGGCTGGAAATCGATCGAAGCGTCCGACATGAAACTCATGCCCGACACCGACTCGGCCTATATCGACCCGTTCTATGCCGAGAAGACCGTCTGCGTGCATTGCTCGGTCGTCGAACCCGACACCGGCGAGCCCTACGAGCGTGACCCGCGCGGCACCGCCGAGAAGGCCGAGGCCTACCTGAAATCGTCGGGCATCGGCGACAGCGCCTTCTTCGGCCCGGAAGCCGAGTTCTTCCTGTTCGACGACGTCCGTTTCTCGAACTCGATCAACAAGGTCGGCTACGAGGTCGACGCGCTCGACGCCTCGTGGAACACCGACACCGAGTACGAGATGGGCAACATGGGCCACCGCCCCGGCGTCAAGGGCGGCTACTTCCCGGTGAACCCCACCGACGATGCCCAGGACATCCGCTCGGAAATGCTCTCGACCATGAAACGCCTCGGCATGAAGGTCGACAAGCACCACCACGAGGTGGCCTCCTGCCAGCACGAGCTCGGCCTGATCTTCGGCACGCTCACCAAGCAGGGCGACGAGCTGCAGAAGTACAAGTACGTCATCCATAACGTCGCCCAGGCCTACGGCAAGACGGCCACCTTCATGCCCAAGCCCATCGCGGGCGACAACGGCACCGGGATGCACGTCAACATGTCGATCTGGAAAGACGGCAAGCCGCTCTTCGCCGGCGACAAGTATGCCGACCTGAGCCAGGAAGCGCTCTACTTCATCGGCGGCATCCTCAAGCACGCCAAGACGCTGAACGCCTTCACCAACCCGTCGACCAACAGCTACAAGCGGCTGATCCCGGGCTTCGAAGCCCCCGTTCTGCGCGCCTACTCGGCCCGCAACCGCTCGGGCTGCGTCCGTATCCCGTGGACGGAAAGCCCGAAAGCCAAGCGCGTCGAGGCCCGCTTCCCCGACCCGTCGGCCAACCCCTACCTGGCCTTCTCGGCCCTGCTGATGGCCGGTCTCGACGGGATCAAGAACAAGATCGATCCGGGTGAGGCGATGGACAAGAACCTCTACGACCTGCCCGCCGAAGAGCTCGAAGGCATCCCCACCGTCTGCGGAAGCCTGCGCGAAGCGATCGACGCGCTGGCCGCGGATCACGCCTTCCTTCTGGCCGGCGACGTCTTCACCAAGGACCAGATCGACGGCTACATCGCGCTGAAGATGGAAGAGATCGAGATGTACGAGCACACGCCGCACCCGGTCGAATTCCAGATGTACTACAGCTGCTGAGCCGGCTTTCACCGCAATTCGGAAAGGCGCCCCTCGGGGCGCCTTTTCTTTTTTCCGTCAATGGCTTGCATGCCGTTCTTGCACCCGCCCTTGCGCCCGCGCGCGAGGCCGGCTCATCAATGGCCGGGCGAAATGCCCCATTAGTTCCACATTTGCAACAAACTGCCTCCGCCTTTCGGGGGCAGTGTGATCGCCAATGAAAACCAAAGAATGCATGAACGGGCTGATCATGACGACAGGCAACACATGGGCAACCGCAGGGCTGGCGTTCACCCGCTACCGCTCGCTCGACATCACCGATATCGCCAACCACGCCGTTGGCAGCTTCGAGGCGCTGGGGCACCGGGTCCTCGGCTCGCATATCCTGTCCGGCAACCGGGCGCTGGTCACCACCGAGCAGCTCGAGCTGTACCTCACCCTCCAGGACGACGTCACGCACGCCGCCCTGCCCGCGCCGGTGCCGACCTACCTGGCCGTCGCCATGGCCAGCAAGGACGAGCGGCGCACATCGACCTTCTCGCGCGATTCCGCCATCGCCCGGGTGCTGCAGAAGCTGTTCACGGAACTGACGCCGGATTTCGTCAAGTGGATCGACACCGATGTCGTCCTCACCGCCGCCGATTTCGCCCGCGCCACGGGCCTCGCCCCGGCCGTCACGAAGCCGTCGACAAGAATCACCCCCCGCCGCGTGACCTGCGCCAGGTCCCTGCCGGACATCGAGGAAACCAACGACCTCCTCCAGCGCCGCATCACCAGCCAGGACCCGGCGATCTTCGACCACGCCGCCTCGCCCGACCGGCTGCGCAAGGTCTTCACCGAGAACTGGGTCGACCCCGATGTTCTCGCCTCCGAGGCCGCGGCCGAAAAGGTGGCCCGCGACAAGGAGGATATCGTCCGCGCCGCGCCCCTGCGGCTCTCGGCCTGGATGCTCTCCTTCGCCGTGGCGCTCTTCGCGCTGCCGCTGGGGGTCATGCTGCTGGTGCTCAACTGCGCCAAGGGCGAGAACCTGCGCCTCGCCTCGCAGACCGCGGCGCTGACCGGCACGTTCATCGGCTTCCAGACCTTCGGCACCACCGCCCACGCGATGACGGCGCTGCAAGGTTTCATCGGCTGATATCCGCGCATCAACACGCTTCCTAGGGCCGTCGCGCCGGGTTAGACTTCCTTCGATATTTTCATACGGAGGCATACCCATGACCCGGCTTGCGACGGCCCTCGCCCTTCTAGGCAGTCTCACACTTTTCTCAGGACAATCCGCGAACGCGGCGCAATGCGGCAACACCTCCGCCGGGTTCGAGGCGTGGAAAGCCGCCTTCGCCGGCGAGGCACAGCGCGCCGGCGTCGGCCAGCGCGGGCTTCAGGCCCTGGCCGCCACCCGCTACGCCAACCGCACCATCGCCGCCGACCGCAACCAGAAAAGCTTCGGCTACACGCTCGAGAAGTTCATGCAGGTGCGCGGCTCGTCCACGATCATCTCGCAGGGCCGCCAGCGCAAGGCACGCAACGCCGCCTTCTACGACGCGCTCGAACGCTCCTACGGGGTGCCTGCCGGGGTTCTGATCGCCATTCACGGCATGGAAACCGGCTTCGGCGGGTTCATGGGCGATGCCGAGGTCGTCTCGGCCATCACCACCCTCGCCTATGACTGCCGCCGCTCGGCCTTCTTCGTCCCCCACGCCATCGGCGCGCTCAAGCTGGTCGACATGGGCTCCATCACCGGCCAGACCAAGGGCGCCATGCATGGAGAGCTGGGCCATACCCAGTTCCTGCCCGGCAACGCGCTGGCCTACGGCGTCGATGCCGACCGCAACGGCCGCGTCGATTTCTACAGCCAGGCCGACGCGCTGGCCTCGACCGCCAATTTCCTGCGCCAGAAAGGCTGGCGCCCCGGTCAGGGCTATCAGCCCGGCGAACCCAATTTCCGCGTGATCGAGGCCTGGAACGCCGCCGGCGTCTACCAGAAGGCCATCGCCATCATGGCCGCCCGGATCGACGGGGGCTGACAGGGCGAAACCCGTGGCGGATCAGGGGCTTGCACCGTGATCCGCCTGTGAAGAAAAATTTCCTTCAACAAGAAACAGCCACAATCTGTCCCAACTCCAAACCGATTTGCGTGCTTAACATTGGCTTAACAGGGCAACAAAGGCATTGGTGCTATGGAAAGTCAGACCTTCGGTTCGATCGTGGCGATGGAGTTCAGCCGCAAGCCGGGTATCGGTTTCGCGGACATCGTCGAGGAATTCGACATCGCCTTCCAGATGGTCGATTCGCGCACCCGCTCGCTGACCTGGGATTGCGACGACATTGCCATCATCGACCGCGACAACGTGCGCGTGGCCCTCGGATGGCTCCCGGCGCGGAAGGAGGGCCAGTCCTGGCACCTCGTCATCGCCGTCGGCACCCCATTGAAAGGCGAAGAGGTCCGGGTCGACCCTAATTCCTTCCGCTTCCTCGCCGACCGCATCGTCGAGCGCACGCAGGATTTCCTGCCCTCGACCGCCGTCCTGCACGGCGACGCGCGCCAGCCGATCAGCGCCGATCTCGTCGACAAGACATTCGACCTGCTGCGGATGAACACGCAGGACATGGCCGGCGACAGCCAGTCCCCTCGCGATGACCGGTTCCGGCACGCGGCGGAACCGGATTTCGACGCCGAGACCGACAGCACGATGCCCCCGCCCTGGATGGGCGGCACCGCCGGCTTCCGCGCCGAAAGCACCTCGCGCCGCGCCAGCGACAACCGCGCCGAAACCCGCGCCCGGTCCTTCACCAACGACCTGGGCCAGATGCTCCTGACCCGCGCCGAGCCCACCAAGCCCCTGCGGCTGACGATCCACACGCTCGCGCTGTCGCTCTGCCTCTACGTGCCGGCGCTCGGGGCGGCGATGTTCGCCTACACCATGCTGCGCGACGTCTTCCCGATGGCGGCTCAGGCCGTCTGACCGGCCTTCCGCAGCACGTAGGAATGGATCGAGAAGACGCAGGCCCGCGTTTCCGGCAGGCGCAGCACGCATTGCCGCTCTGACCGCAGAAACGGATAGGCCGCCGCGTCGTCCGGCGTCCCGGGCGCCGCGCGCCGCACCGGCTGGAAAAGCTCCGCATCGGCATAGCTCAGCACGTTGAACCGCCACAGCGGCCGCCCCACCCTGACCCCGTCGAAAAGCCGCTGCACCCGCCGCGCGATGCCGTCGTCATAGGACGGCACCGGCACGTGGATATCCGTCAGCGGCCGCTCGATCTTCTCCGCCAGCCGCCAGCTCGCCGGGAAACACAGCACCGCCGCCGTCAGCACGTGCTCGTCGCCCTGCTTCTCCAGCAGGCACAGGTCCTCCTGCACCAGCCGCCCCAGCGTGCCCATCGGGTCGCCCCGATCGACCGTCACCGTCACCCCGTCGGGCCGAAGCACCTGCGTCCCCGACACCTCGTAGGCCGGCGCATGCCGCGCCAGCCACTCCAGCACATGCTCCAACAACTCCGCCGCCGCACCCTGCCCCGCCTCCGTGACCGCCAGCACCTCGTCCCGCCGCTCTGCCAGCAACCTCTCCCGCTCCGCCATCTGCGCCGCGAACGCCTCGTCCACCAGCAGCCACTCGGCCACCTCCAGCGGCGCCACCCCCGGCAGGGGCTTGGGCGCGGTCACGTCATGGGGCGTGCGGGTCTGCAGAATCTCGGTCATGCCGAAACCCTACCCAGCCCCGCGGCGGCCCGCATCCGCAAAACGAAAGGAAGCGGCACAGCATCGCTGTACCGCTCCGAGTTGAAACTTCTCTGCCTGGCCGTCGGACGCAACATTCCATCGGGCTGACCTCCACCCTGCCGGAACACTGTGTCCAGATCATGGCGCGATCCCCCGGCCCGGAAGATTTTCACACCCCTCACCGCCGATACCGCGAAACCATCGCGTAATCCTTCCGCGGCCCCGCCACCCGCCAGCGGCTCTCCCACTCCGGCCAGCCGCTGAAATCATACGTCACGTCATAGACATCCGGCGCGCAATGATGCCGGTCGCCCGGCACGTCCGCCCCCGGATCGAACCGGTGAAAATCGCGCCCGTCATCGAAGAACACCGCGATCCTCCCGTCCTCTTCCTCCCGCCACAAATACCGCCGCTCCCCCCGGATCGGCGCCTGCCCCTCCAGCCGCAATTCCCCCTCCTCGGCATAGGTCAGCCCCTCGCCGTCCCGCGCGAACCGCGCCACCCCCTCGAACCGCGCATCGGGCCCGGCGGCATTGTCGATCCGCCGCACCACCTGCCACACGCCCTCGAAATCCATCAGCCCAAGTCCCACGCACCCGCTCCCGCCTTGCTGCCCAGCGCGCATAAGTCTAAACCCCCCGCGACAGCCCATTCAAACCGGAAAACCGTCCAGCATGATTCCCCGCTATTCCCGCCCCGACATGGTCCAGATCTGGGACCCCGCCACCAAGTTCCGCATCTGGTACGAGATCGAGGCCCATGCCTGTGACGCCATGGCCGGTCTGGGCGTCATCCCGCGGGAGAATGCAGAGGCCGTCTGGAAGGCCAACGATGTCGAGTTCGACGTCGCCCGCATCGACGAGATCGAGGCCGTGACCAAGCACGACGTCATCGCCTTCCTCACCCACCTCGCCGAACACGTGGGCTCCGACGAGGCCCGCTTCGTCCACCAGGGCATGACCTCCTCGGACGTGCTCGACACCTGCTTCAACATCCAGCTCACCCGCGCCGCCGACATCCTCATCGCCGACCTCGAAGGCCTGCTGGCCGCCCTCAAGCGCCGCGCCTTCGAGCACAAGATGACCCTCCGCGTCGGCCGCTCCCACGGCATCCATGCCGAGCCCACCACCATGGGCCTCACCTTCGCCCGCTTCTACGCCGAGATGGAGCGCAACCTCACCCGCCTGCGCACCGCCCGCGAGGAGGTCGCCACCGGCGCCATCTCCGGCGCCGTCGGCACCTTCGCCAATATCGACCCTGCGGTCGAGGAGCACGTCTGCGCCAAGCTCGGCCTCAAGCCCGAGCCGATCTCCACGCAGGTCATCCCCCGCGACCGCCACGCCGCCTTCTTCGCCACGCTGGGCGTCATCGCCTCCTCGGTCGAGAATGTCGCGATCGAGATCCGCCACATGCAGCGCACCGAGGTTCTGGAAGGGGCCGAGTTCTTCTCGATGGGCCAGAAGGGCTCCTCGGCCATGCCGCACAAGAAGAACCCGGTCCTGACCGAGAACCTCACCGGCCTCGCCCGCCTCGTGCGCATGTCGGTCATCCCAGCGATGGAAAACGTGGCCCTCTGGCACGAGCGCGACATCTCCCACTCCTCGGTCGAGCGGATGATCGGGCCCGATGCCACCGTCACCCTCGACTTTGCGCTGGCCCGCCTCACGGGCGTGGTCGACAAGATGATCATCTTCCCGGAAAACATGCTCGAGAACATGAACAAGTTCCCCGGGCTCGTCATGTCTCAACGCGTCCTGCTGGCCCTGACGCAAGCGGGCGTCAGCCGCGAAGACGCCTACGCCATGGTCCAGCGCAACGCGCTCAAGGTCTGGGAACACCGCACCGACTTCAAGGAAGAGCTTCTCGCCGACGCCGAAGTCTGCGCCGCCCTGAGCCCCGAGCAAATCGAGGAAAAGTTCGACATGGACTACCACACCAAGCATGTCGACACGATTTTCCGCCGCGTCTTCGGCGAAAGCTGACGTCACAACCCCGTGATCGGCCCGGGTATTTTGCAACTGTTTCACAGGCGGCTGCGTATCTGGGGGCAAAACCGATCACAGGGGGTCACCATGCTACGCGCCGTTCTCATTGCCGCACTCACGGTTCCCGGCCTTGCCATCGCCAAGGACCGGTTCGACGACGACCCGCCGAAGCCGTCCCCCACCACCCAGACCTGCACCAACGGTAAGGTCTGGGACAAGCGCACCGGGCGCTGCGTCAACCCGCAAAGCGGCGCCCTGGATGACGACACGCTCTTCGGCGCGGTCCGGGAGTTTGCCTATGCCGGCCAGCACCGGAATGCCCAGGCCGCCCTCTCGGCCATGTCCGACCAGTCCGAGGACCGCGTGCTCACCTACTGGGGCTTCACCACCCGCAAGCTGGGCGACATGAACGAAGGCATGGCCTTCTACAGGGCCGCTTTGGCAAAGAACCCCGGCAACATCGCCGCCCGCTCCTACATGGGGCAGGCCCTCGTCGAAACCGGCGACCTCGTCGGTGCCAGGCATCAACTGCTCGAAATCGCGGCACACGGGGGCAGCGGCACATGGTCCGAAACCTCGCTTCGGCAGGCGATCATGACCGGTGTGACGTACAGCTACTAGGCCCATCGCAAAATGTGACCCCACGGCAGGGCGTTCTATGTTATGATCCACCCATTCGAACAGGAGAGGTACACCATGCAAGTGAAGACCATTCTGACAGCCGCCGCCCTCACCCTCGCATCGGCCATCTCGGCCTATGCCGGCTGCACCTACCACGAACAGCAGGCCATGACCTGTGCCGAAGGCACCACCTATGACTCTGACTCCAAGTCCTGCGTGCCGACGACCAGCTAAGCCGGGCTCATATCCGAATGAAACGGGCGGCCTCTGGCCGCCTGTTTTGCCTTAGACCTTTCTTCACCTTCCCGGCCTAGTGTCGCGCCGTCACCAGTCCGGGAATCGGTATGTCCTCCACCGACCTTGCGCGCCTCGCCCTGCCCTCCGGCCCCGGTTCGGGCGCCGGCTCTGCCGCCGCGCGGCTGACCCGTCGGCAGAAAGCTGCCATCATCGTGCGGTTCCTGCTCAATGAAGGGGCAGACGTGCCGCTCACCGACCTGCCCGAGGGGTTGCAGGCCGAGCTCACCACCCAGATGGGCTCGATGCGCTATGTCGACCGCACCACGCTCACCGACGTCGTCTCCGAGTTCTCCGAGGAGCTGGAGGCGATGGGCCTCACCTTCCCCCGTGGCGTCGCCGGCGCCCTCTCCGCCCTCGACGGCCGGATCAGCGCCCAGACCGCCGCCCGCCTCCGGAAGGAGGCCGGCGTGCGTCAGTTCGGCGACCCGTGGCAGCAGGTTTGCAACGCCGGGGCCGAACATCTTCTGAAAATCCTGCAGGCCGAAAGCACCGAAGTTGCGGCGATCCTGCTCTCGAAGCTCGACGTCACCCGCGCGGCCGAATTGCTCGGCCGCCTGCCCGGTCCCGTGGCCCGACGCATTACCTACGCCGTCTCGCAGACCGAGGCCGCAACCCCCGACGCCGTCGACCGGATCGGCCTGTCTCTCGCCGCCCAGCTGCACGAGGTGCCTCCCACCGCTTTTGAGAACGGCCCGGTGGAACGGGTCGGCGCCATCCTCAACTACTCGCAAGCCGCCACCCGCGACGATGTGCTCACCGGGCTCGAGGAAACCGACACCGACTTCGCCCGCCTCGTGCGCAAGGCGATCTTCACTTTCGCCAACATCCCCGACCGGATCAACCCGCGCGACGTGCCCGCCATCACCCGCGACATGCCCCGGCAGGATCTCGCCCCGGCTCTGGCCGCCGCCATGGCCTCGGGTGACGACGATCTCGTGCAGGCCGCCAATTTCCTGCTCGACAGCCTGTCGAAACGCATGGGCGACGCGCTGCGCGACGAGATCGAGGAACAGGGCACCATCTCGGCCAGGGATGGCGAGGCCGCGATGACCGCCGTCATCAACACCATCCGCACCCTCGAAGCCTCGGGCGAGATCACCCTCCTCGTGCCCGAAGATGACCCGTAGGGTGGGTGCCAACCCACCGCAGCCCCCCGTCCCGGCCCCCGAGCCGGGACCTCGCGCCATCGACCCGGGCCCCGCCACACCGCAACGCCCGGTGCGTTAATCAATTGAAACTCAAGGGTTTCGGCCAAAAACACCGACAAAATACCGACGTTATACCGACGCGATACCGACACGCCGTTTTCGCCCGAAACCGCCGTTAATCAATCACTTAAGACGTCGACCGCCCCGGCAACACCCCCGCCGCCATGAACCCCCCGTCGACATTGAGGATATGCCCGTTGACGAAGCCCGCCTCCTCCGACGCAAGGTAGCACACCGCCGATGCCACCTCCTCCGGCCTGGCATACCGCGGGTTCGGCGTCTGCGCATACCACGCCGCCCTGTCCTTCGGCCCGTGGACATTGAGAATCATCGGCGTATCCACGGGAATCGGCGCCACCGCATTGGCCGTGACCCCCTTGTCGCCCAGCTCCGCCGCCAGCAGCCGCGTCAGCATGTCGACCCCGCCCTTGGTACAGGAATAGGCCCCCCGCCCCGCATTGGCGATCTGCCCGTTGACCGAGCTGATGGTCACGATCCGGCCCCAGCCCTTCTCCACCATCTGCCGCCCGGCAAGCTGACAGCAATGGAACGTTCCGGTCAGATTGACATCCAGGATCCGCGTCCAGTCCTCCGGGTCGAACTCGAGGATCGGCGCCGCCTTCACGATCGCGGCCGAGGTCACGAGGATATCCACACCCCCCGCCTCCGCCTGATCGGCAAAGGATTTTTCGCAAGCTTTCCGGTCACTTACGTCGAAAACCACGGCCCGGACCCCACCCGGGAGACGCTCCAGCGCGGCATCGCAGGCCGCTTGCGTAGCGTCCGCGATCACCACCTCGGCGCCGGCCTCCACCAGCGCCCTGGCGCAGGCCACGCCGACCCCGCCCGCGCCGCCGGTCACCAGCGCCCTCTTGCCTGCCAGCGTCATGCCGATCGCTCCTTCTTCACCGGGAACAGGAAACACTTGTCCCGCCGGATCATCAGCCACATCACCTTGCCCGCCGCGGGCAGGAAGACGTTCGGCACCGTCACCCGGAAGACCGAGCCGTCATGGTCCATCCGGAACTCCACAAGGCTCTCCGACCCCATGAACCGCGCCCGCTTGACCACCGCCCTTGCCGGCGTGCCATACTCGATCGTCGGGTCCGGGCCACGCCCGCTGCGGTCGAAGTCGATCTTCACGTGCTGGGGCCGGATGACGATCTCGACCTCGTGGCCTTCATGTGCGCCGGGCGCCAGGAACTGCCCGAACGGCGTCTGCACCAGGGACCCTTCAACCTTGCCCCGGATCACGTTGATATCGCTGAAGAAAGCCACCGCGTCCCGGTCAGCCGGGGCGTTGTAGATATTGTAGGGCGCCCCCTCCTGCACGATCCGCCCGTCGCGCATCAGCGCGATGTTGTCGGCCATGCGCATCGCCTCTTCCGGCTCGTGCGTGACCAGCAGAACGGCGGTGTCCTGCTCCCGCAAGATCTCCAGCGTCTCGTCCCGGATACCGTCGCGCAGCCGGTTGTCGAGGCCGGAAAACGGCTCGTCCATCAGCATGATCGACGGCCCCGGCGCCAGCGCCCGCGCCAGCGCCACGCGCTGCTGCTCACCCCCCGACAGCTCGTGCGGATAGGCGGCCTCGTAATCCGCCAGCCCCACCCGTTCCAACAGCTCGCCCACCCGCCGCGCCATCGCGGCCTTGTCGCCCGACAGCCCGAACGCCACGTTCTCGCCGACCTTAAGGTGCGGAAAAAGCGCGAAATCCTGGAACATCAGCCCGATATTCCGCCGCTCCGGCGGCACCCGGAACACCGTGTCGCAGATCAGCTTGCCATCCACGTGGATCTCGCCTGAATCCTGCATCTCGACCCCGGCGATCATCCGCAGCGTCGTCGACTTGCCACAGCCCGAGGGGCCCAGCAGGCAGGTCACTTGCCCCGGCTCCACGTGCAGCGACACGTCGTCGACCACCACGCGCCCGCCATAGCGCCGCACCAGGTGCCTGGCCTCGAGTCTTGGGGCCGGAGCGTTCACCGCGCGGCCTCCAGCGCCTTTTCCAGTTCGGGGCGGAACCGCTGCTCGTAATCGCTGCCCACCAAGGGCCCGATGAACTTGTAAAGCACGGTGCCATCGCCCCCGATGATGAAGGTTTCCGGCGGCGCCGTAACCCCCCAATCGATCGCCGTGCGCCCTTTCGGATCGTAGGCGATGCCAAGGAAAGGGTTGCCGTCATCGTCGAGATAGCCGTTCGCCTGTGCCGTCTCATCCTTGAAATTGATGCCGTAAAGCTGGATCCCTTCCTCGGCCAAACGGTGCAGCGTCGGGTGCTCGGCCCGGCAGGGCGGGCACCAGCTCGCCCAGAAGTTCACCACCGTCACCTGGCCCTCGCGCAGGTCGACATCGGAGAAGTTCTTCCGCCCTTCCAGCCTGCCCTCCGGCACCGGCGGCGCCTCCCGCCCGATGAAGGTCGAGGGCAGGTCATCGGGGTTTTCCCGCTGCATCCCGAAATAGAAGAGCGCGGCCAGCGCGGCGAAGATCACCGGCGGCGCAAGCATCAGGGGCGACACCTTAGCCATTCTTTCTGACTTTCTTTTCAACAGCTTCCAACTGCGCCTTCACCTTGCGCCCACGGCGCAGGCTGAGCAGCACAAGCACCACGATCAGCACCAGCGACACCGCGTAGGCCGACAGCACCGTCTCGGCATATTTCCCGAGGTCTGGCATCATCCCATCCGCTCCCTCGCCAGCAGGGCCCGCATCCGCCGGGCGCGAATTTCCGTCCGCGTCCGCAACAACACCAGCGCCACGAACAACAGCACGAACCCCGCGATGGCCACCAGCAGCGGATAATAGAACACGTCCGCCACGTTCTCCTCCTTGTCGAGGCTGAGCGACGCCCCCTGGTGCAGGCCCTGGTTCCAGAAATTCACCGCATACCGGCTGAGCAGCGCAAAGACAGAACCCACGAGACACAGGATCGAGGTCAGGTCGGCCGCCGTGTCATCGTTCTCGATCGCCTCCCACAGGGCGATATAGCCAAGGTAGAACAGGAACAGGATCAGGAACGAGGTCAGCCGCGGGTCCCACGCCCACCACGTCCCCCACATCGGCTGGCCCCAGATCGCCCCGGTCAGTAGCGCGATCACCGTCATCACCATGCCCACCGGCGCCGCCGCACGGGCCGCCAGCGCGCTCACATGATGCCGCCGCACGATCCATACCAGCGAGGTGACCAGCATCATCAGCCACGCGTTGATCGCCATCAGGGCGCTCGGCACGTGGATGTAGATGATCTTCACGGTCGAGCCCTGCCGGTAGTCGTCCGGCGTGAAGAAGAACCCCCAGGCCAACCCGACCACAAGGCACAGCACCGCCAGCACCGAGACCGCGGGCAGCACCCTGTCGGTGGTCTCGATGAACTTCTTCGGGTTGGCATATTCCCAGAGCCGGTTGAGATTCATCACCGATTCCTGCTGGCTACCTCAGATTGACCCTCAATACCGCAGCCGACGCGAAAGGCAAAAGCGCGATCGTGCCGCAGGTGATCCCCGCGAGCATCAGGAGCGGGGTGGAATAATCGAGCCCGTCGACGCCCCGGCGCGCCATCTCGGCGCCGAAGATCAGCGTTGGCACGTAAAGCGGCAGCACCAGAAGCGACAGCAGAAGCCCGCCCCGCTTGAGCCCCACCGTCAGAGCTGCCCCGAAGGTGCCGATCACCGACAGCGCCGGCGTGCCCAGCAGCAGCGACAACAGGAGCGGCGCGTAACCCTTTGACGGCAGGCTTAAAAGCAGTCCGAACACCGGCGTCGCCAGCACCAGCGGCAGGCCCGTGGTCAGCCAGTGCGCCAGCGCCTTGACGCTCACCACCGCCTCCATCGGCAAGGGCGCTGTCGCCAGGAGGTCAAGGCTGCCATCCTCCCAGTCGAGCGCCAGGATCCGGTCGAGCGACAGCAGGCAGGCCAGCAACGCCCCCAGCCACAGGATGCCCGGCGCAATCGTGGCCAGCAGCCCGCTTTGCGGGCCGACGCCGAACGGCACCAGCGTGACCACGATCAGGAAGAAGGCAAGGCCAAGGCCGAACCCTCCGCCCGCCCGCATGGCAAGGCGCAGGTCGCGAAGGAGCAGCGCAATCACAGGAAAGCCTCGTCGAAATCGTCCACCTCGGCCGCCCGGGCGCGATAGGGCGCGAGTTCCAGCGTCTCCGCCCCCTCCAGCCCCAGCTCGATATGCGTGGCCAAAAGGGCCGAGCCGCCCGCCGCCAGATGCGCGCCAACCACTTGCGCAAACATCGCCACCGCCTCACGGTCGAGCGAGACGGTCGGCTCGTCCAGCACCCAGACAGGCCGGCCCGTGACCAGCAGACGCGCCAGGCCCAGTCGGCGTTTCTGCCCGGCCGACAGCATCCCCGCCGCACGGTCCGCCAGCGGGGCCAGGTCGAACGCCTTCAATGCCGGGGAAATGTCTTTCCTGCCAAAGACCTGCGCCCAGAAGTTCAGGTTCTCGGCCACGGTCAGCGTCGCCTTGATCCCGTCGGAATGGCCGGCATAGACAAGGCTTTCCGCTTCCGCCTCAACGGCGCCACTCACCGGCGGCTGAAGCCCGGCAACCGTCCGCAGCAACGTGGTCTTGCCGATCCCGTTCGGTCCCCGCAGCACCAATGCCCGGCCCGGCGCGAGCGTGAAACTCACCCCTTCCAGCACCCGCACGCCCCCGCGCGCGATCGACAGATCGTTGACCTCAAGGCTCATGGCCACCCCTTAGCCTATCGCCATCGGGTGGGAAAGACGGTTGCGCCCGGCCCCCGGCCACGCCACGTGCACAGCAAGGCCGTCAGCGGAGGTGCCTCATACCGGCAGCACCGCCACGGCAACACGGCGACCTTCGGACAGCAGCACGTTGTAGGTGCGGCAGGCAGCGGGTGAATTCATCGCCTCGACCCCCAGCCCGGCGGCCTCGAGAGGCTGGCGAAGGTCCGAGGGGATATGCCCGGTTTCCGCCCCGGTGCCCACGAAGACCACGTCGACATCGTCCTTCAGCGCCAGAAGCGGCTCGGTATCCTCGTACCCGCCCCAGCTACGGGCGCCCCGCGCCGTCACCAGCACGCCGCCCTCGAAGGCCTGTCCGCCGATCCGGAAGAAACCCGGGCCGTACCCCTCGATCGGGGTGGCGCCGTCGAAACTCATCTCGTTCAGTTGCATGTCAGGCCCCATTGTTCCAGACCGGCAACCCGCTGACAACCGCCAGCGCGATCACCCCGTAGGCGGCCCAGCGGTAAAGCCGTTCATGCCTGGGGTCAAACAACGACTGGCCCAGCATCGTCGTCGCCGCGTAGGGCACCGAGAGGATCGTCGCCATCAGCACGATGTAAAGGGTCACGTCGCCCTTCACGAACAGGGTCGTCAGGATCACGACGTCGAGCGCGGCCAGGAAAAGGATCGTGTTGGCCCGCACCGACTGCGCCACCGCCTGCCCCGCCAGGTAGAAGAGAATCACCACCGGCCCCGTCAGGCCGGTCATGCCGCCGACAAGACCCGCCGCCGCCCCGATCACGAACAGCATCGGCTTCGAGACCACGCCGGAGAACCGCCAGCCCGAAACAAGCGCCGCCAGCATGCCGCCGGCCACGAAGGTGACGAACCACCGCACCGTCGTCTTGTCCAGCACGTCGAGCAGCCACAGCCCCACAGGGACGGTCAGCAGCGCGGCCACGACAAGCCGGCCGACCTCTCCCCGGCTGCCCTGGTGCCAGGCGCGTGGCAGGACCACCGCATTGCAGGCTATGCCCGTCAGGGCGATCACGGCAACGACGGTCTTCGGCTCGAGGAAGATGTTGGCGACCGGCACGAAGATCAGGGCCGTACCGAAGCCGGAAAACCCCCTTACGATGCCCGCCAGGCCGATTGCGAAGATCAGCCAGACCAGCCCCGGCGTGGCCAGGGCCTGGTTCAGTGTCTCAGGCATCCACGTCGGCGAACTGCGTGCCGGCGCCCTTGTCGGGCTTCGACCAGTCGCGCTTGACCCCCAGCCACAGCAGGATGGTGCTTGCCACGAAGATCGAGGAATAGGTGCCCACGATCACGCCCCAGATCATCGCGAAGACGAAGCCGCGGATCACGTCGCCGCCCAGGATGAAAAGCGCCACCAGAGCAAGGAGCGTGGTGACAGAGGTCATCATCGTCCGGCTGAGGGTCTCGTTGATCGAGATGTTGAGCACTTCGCTCAGCGCCTTCTTCTTGTATTTCCGCAGGTTCTCGCGCACCCGGTCGAAGACAACCACGGTGTCGTTGAGCGAATAGCCGACGATGGTCAGAAGGGCCGCGATGATGGCCAGGTCGAACTGTATCTGCAGCTCCGAGAATATGCCGATGGTCAGCACCACGTCATGCACCAGCGCCGCCACCGCCCCCAGCGCGAACTGCCATTCGAATCGCAGCCAGATGTAGACAAGCACCGCCCCGATCGCCAGCAACACGGCAATCACCGCCGTCTGGATCAGCTCGTTCGACACTTTCGGGCCGACGCTTTCGACCGAGGTGAACTCGATATCCGGCACGACCTCCTGTAGCGCCGCCTCGACCGCCTGGATCGTGTCTGCGCTGACGCTTTCCTGGTCGTCCTGCGCCTGGATACGGATCATGGCGACGTTCTCGTCGGGGCCGAAGGTCGGGTCGAACACCTCGGTGATGGTGATGTCGCCCAGCTCGAGCTGCTGGATGGCGTCGCGATACTCGCCGATATCGATGGGCTGCTCGCTCTGCGTACGGATCGTGGTGCCGCCCCGGAAGTCGATCCCGAAATTCAGACCCTGCATGCCAAACGACCCCAGCGCCAGCAGGATCAGCACGGCCGAGATGCCCAGCGACAATTTCCACCGGCGGAAGAAGTCCCAGTTGGTCTGCTTCGGCACCAACCGAAGGGCACGCCCCTGCAGCACCGTCTTGGGCCGCTTGCGCTCGAACCACATCACGACCATCAGCCGGGTCACGAAGATCGCGGTGAAGACCGACGTCACGATGCCGAGGCCGAGCGTGATGGCAAAGCCCCTGACCGGACCGCTGCCCATGGCAAACAGGATCACGGCCGTCATGAACGTGGTGATGTTGGCATCCGTGATGGCACTCAGCGCCCGTTCATAGCCTAGCTGGATGGCCCGCGCGGGACCTTTCGAGGTGAGCATTTCCTCACGGATTCGCTCGAAGACCAGCACGTTGGCATCAACCGCCATACCGATGGTCAGCACGATCCCGGCAATCCCCGGCAGGGTCAGCGTCGCCCCGATGGAGCTTAGCAGGCCGAAGATCAGACCGACGTTGATGATCAGGGCGATATTGGCGAAAAGGCCGAAGATGCCGTAGCTCAGCACCATGTAGATCAGCACCAGCCCGAAGGCCGCGATACAGGCGATCTTGCCCGCCTCGATGCTGTCGGCGCCGAGCTCGGGCCCGATGGTGCGTTCCTCGAGAAAGTCCAGTCCCGCCGGAAGGGCGCCGGCCCTGAGAAGGACGGCCAGGTTGGTGCTTTCCTCGACCGTGAAATCGCCGGTGATGATCCCCGAGCCACCGGCGATATGGGCCTGGATGACCGGGGCGCTGATCACCTCCTCGTCGAGGACGATGGCAAAGGGGTTGCCGATATTGGCGGCGGTGTAGTCCCCGAACTTGCGGGCGCCCGACGGGTTGAACCGGAACGAGACCGCCGGGCGGCCGTTCTGATCGAAGTCGGGTTGCGCGTCGACAAGCTCCTCTCCGGTCACCACGGGAGCGCTTTCGAGGATGTAATACAGGCCTTCCTGGTCAAGCGAGGGCAGGATCTCGTTGCCCGCGCCGGGGCTTTCGTTACCGTTGGAGGTGCGGCTGACGACGGGCTGGAAGGTCAGCTGGGCGGTGGTGCCGATGATCTCCTTGAGCTCGGCGGCGCTGCCGATGCCGGGGACCTGGATCAGGATGCGGTCGGACCCTTGCCGCTGAATGGTGGGTTCGCGGGTGCCGACCTCGTCGATCCGGCGGCGGACGATCTCGAGCGCCTGCCGCACGGTGCGCTCATCGGTCGCGCGCTGCTCGGCCTCGCTGAGGCGCACGACGATCTCGTCGCCGTCGGTGGTGACCTCGATGTCGCTGGCGGCCGCCCCGGTGAGGCTGGTGACCGGACGGGCCAGCTCGCGGACGACGGAGGCGGCGTATTGCACCTCGTCGGCGTTCTCGACGAGGCGGACGCGAAGTTCCGTGTTTTCAATGGGTTGCAGACGGATTGGGCCGACGCGGTCGCGTTCGTCTCGGAGCACGTCGCGGATCTCGGGCCACATCGCCTCGATCCGGGATTCGTAGACATCGGCGACCTGGACCTCGGCCAGCAGATGCGCGCCGCCGCGCAGGTCGAGGCCGAGGTTGACGAGGCTGGAGGGCATCCAGTCGGGCCATTGGCCGGCCTGCTGCTCAAGCTCTTCTTTTGTAAGGCCTTTTTCTTCCAGCTCTGCCGGCGTAGGCTCGCGCTGGATCAGCGCCGTGGCATCGTTGTAGGTCTCGACCCGGGGGTAGAACGCGTTGGGGAGCGCCATAAAGAGGCCGAGCGCCACGAGGGCCCAGATCACAACGCGCTTCCACAGGTCGATTTGCAGCATTATTCAGCCTTTACAACAGGATAGAGGGTGGAGCGAAGGCTCAGGACTCGGCCGGTTCGGTCTTGGACAGAACCTGGGCCACGGTCGACTTGACGACCCGCACCTTGACGCCCTGGGCGATCTCGACCTCGATCTCGTCCTCGTCCTTGACCTTGGCGACCTTGCCGATCAGGCCGCCCTGGGTGACCACCTGGTCGCCACGGCGAAGAGCGGCGACCATCGCCTTGTGTTCCTTGAGTTTTTTCTGCTGCGGACGGATCAGCAGGAACCACATGATGGCGAAGATCAGGATGAGGGGGACGAACTGGCCAAGGGCTTCCATGCGCGCTTTCCTTGTCGGTTGAAGGCGGCCTTGGCCGCGGAAATTTTGCCGGAACCTAAGTCCGGGGGGAGGTATTTGCAAGGCGGGAAACGGACGTCGGTATCGCGTCGGTATAACGTCGGTATTTTGTCGGTGTTTGTGTCGGGGAGTGGTGGGGCTAGCTTTTGATTTTTTCGCCGGTAGGCTGAAAGCAAGACACGGCAATTGGGGGTGGGCTAATGCCGAAGAACCGGACGACGGGATTGGTGCAATGGCTCTGGCCGGAGTGGCAGGGCGACTTCACGAAAGCCCGGTTTCTTGGTCGGTTCGTTGGCACGGCCCTCGCCCTCCTCGTCGTCGGGCTCTTCCTGATGGCGGCGGCGACGGCGGTCGTGATCCTGTGGCAGGCCATCACCGGAACCGAGGCGCAGGGAAGCCGATTCAGCACAGGTGCCATTGCCGTGGCCCTGATTGGTGCGCCCTTCGTCGTGTGGCGCGCTATCGTGGCGCAGAAGGCGGTCGATGTTCAGGAACAGGGGCATATCACCGACCGGATCAACGAGGCGGTGCAGGGATTGGGTGCGGTAAAAGAACTAAGTTCCATTGGACGGCCTTTATCGCTGAGAGACATTGATCCAGAGCCAGGCGCGGATCCGAGCGAGCAAGTGATAGAAACCAATACCGTTATCGAGTGGCAGGACAGACCCTTCGAAGTGCCCTTTGGTATGCGCGTCGACAAAGAGGGCGACTGGCAAGTATTCACAGAATCAAAGCCCAACCTCGAAGTCCGCATCGGATCGATCTATGCGCTGGAGCGGATCGCGCAGGACAGTGACCGGGACCATGTGCAGATCATGGAAATCCTCTGCGCCTATATCCGGCAGAATGCACCGGCGCCAAAAACCGACGACTGGCCCCAACTGGAGATGAAGGAGAGCGAGGACTATGGGCCGCTGGAGGCGGATTGGGCGGAGCGGCTGAAGGCATACGGCAAGGCTCAGCAAGAAGCAGTAGAAACCCTGAGCGTCCGTGAGGATATCCAAGTGGCGCTAAATGTCATTGGCCGACGCAGTGCTAGACAACGGCGCTTGGAAGCACGGTCCGGTGACGCTGCGGACGATGCCGAATTCGTCTTTGACCAACCTTGTCCACGTTATGAAGGAGTGGACGAAGAACATGACCCGGTTGCGATTTCAGAGTTTCGAAACCACCTGCGCGATTGGAGCCAAGAACTGAATGCATACCGAGGTTATCGCTTGAATCTGCAGAAGACAGATTTGCGGGGGACGCACCTTTCAAAACTGAATCTCAATGGTGCAAACCTGAGTGGAGCCAAATTGCAGGGAGCAAATCTTTTTGGCACGCACCTTGTTGGCGCAAAACTGAAGGGCGCAAAACTGCAAGGCGCCAGACTTAGGTACGCGCATCTGGAGGGTGCGAACCTTGCCTCGACACATTCGTTGCTTACTGGATTTGAATTCTGCCGTTTGCAAGGAACTGAATTTCGTGGTGCTCAGATGCAGAGCGCAAACTTCACTGGAGCTCATTTGCATGGAATTGACGTGGAGAAGGCTCGGCTTCAAGGAGCCAACTTCTCCGGTGCAAAGTTGCACGGCGCTGTACTTTCAGATGCGCGGATGCAGGGAACGTCGCTACTAGACACCAAACTCCAAGGGTCAAACATATCTGACAACAGGTTGAACGGTGCAGTTTTGTGGAAAGCAAAACTTCAAGGAGCGAAGCTACGCAAATCAAATTTCCATGGCGCAGATTTCTTGGATGCGAACTTGCAGGGTGCTATTTTCAATGGTGCAGAGTTCGACTTGGCAACAGACCTACCTGACGTTTCGTTGCGAGGCGCGGCAATGAAGTCCATTCAAATTGCCAACATTCCGCAGGTCGCAGCCAAGCTACCGGAAATCTTTGGAGACGCGTCCGTGACGTTACCGGGCGGACACGGCCCGGAGCACCCCGATTGGCCAGAACATTGGCCGAAGACCGCGTTGGCCGAGATCGAATTCTACGAGAGTTGGCGGAAATGGCAGTCCAGTCTGGCTAAAGACGACGACAGTCCTTGCAAAAACATCTAAGAGGGATTGAGCTGCGACCGTCCCGGCCTCCGAGCCGGGACCTCGCCCATTGTCAGAGGCCCCGGATCAAGCCCGAGGCGGGTAATGCCAGGAGGATGTGGGGCGAGCCGAAACCCCGCCCTACACCTCCGCGACAAACTGGTGCATAACCCGACGCACGACTCAATCAATCCAAGGAACCAGTCCGATGCACGACATCCGCGCGATCCGTGAAAATCCTGCCCAGTTCGACGCCGCCATGGCCCGTCGGGGGGTGTCGGATGCGTCGTCGGAGATCCTGAAGGCCGATGAGGCACGGCGGGCAAGGATCCAGGCCGCCGAGACGGCGCAGGCGGAGCAGAACCGGGCGAGCAAGGAGGTCGGCGCCGCCAAGGCGAAGGGCGACGAGGCCGAGTTCGAGCGGCTGCGGGCGCTGGTGGGCGAGAAGAAGGCCGAAGTGGCGGCGATGCAGGCCGAGGCGAAGGAGCTGGACGGGGCGCTCAACGACCTGCTGATGTCGCTGCCCAACCTGCCGATGGACGACGTGCCCGATGGCGCCGACGAGGCCGACAATGTCGAGATCCATCGCTGGGGCGAGCCGAAGGGGTTCGATTTTCAGCCGAAAGAGCATTACGAGCTCGACGGCGTAAAGCCGGGGATGGATTTCGAGACGGCGGCGAAACTCAGCGGCTCGCGCTTCGTGGTGCTGTCGGGGGGCGTGGCGCGCATTCACCGGGCGCTGGCTCAGTTCATGCTGGACGTGCACACCGAGGAGAACGGCCTGTCGGAGACATGGACGCCGGTGCTGGTGCGCGACGAGATGATGTATGGCACCGGACAGCTGCCGAAATTCGGCGAGGACAGCTACCGGACGACGAATGGCTGGTGGCTGGTGCCGACGGCGGAGGTGACGCTGACCAATATCGTCAATGGAATGACGGTGGAGGAAAGCACCCTGCCCCGGCGCTACGTGGCGCATACCCAGTGTTTCCGCTCGGAGGCCGGGAGCGCGGGCAAGGACACGGCCGGAATGCTGCGGCAGCACCAGTTCGAGAAGGTCGAGATGGTGAGCGTGACGCATCCGGAGAAGAGCCGCGAGGAGCTGGACCGGATGACGGGCTGTGCGCAGGGGATCCTGGAACGGCTGGGCCTGGCTTACCGGACGATCGTGCTGTGCACGGGCGACATGGGGTTCGGCGCGCGGCGGACGCATGATATCGAGGTGTGGCTGCCGGGGCAGAACCTGTATCGCGAGATCTCGTCCTGCTCGGTCTGCGGCGATTTCCAGGCGCGGCGGATGAACGCGCGGTTCAAGCCGGCGGATGGGGGCAAGCCGCAGTTCCTGCATACGCTGAACGGCTCGGGGCTGGCGGTGGGGCGGTGCCTGATCGCGGTGCTGGAGAACGGGCAGCGGGAAGACGGCTCGATCGACCTTCCGGAGGCGCTGCATCCGTACCTGCGCGGCAAGACGCGGTTGGGGGCGGACGGGGTGTTGGCGTAACATTTGGGACGCCGGTGGGGCCGGGCTGAAGCCCGGCCTACCAAGTTTGTGTGTCTCTGCGTGCCGGGCTGAAGCCCGGCCTACGGAGCATTGATGGGGCATTGCCCGGCCCATCAAAAAGCCCCGGAGGCTGGGGAGGCCACCGGGGCAGTAGAAGGGACAGTCAGAAATAGGTTCGCGGCCGGGGTTACTCGGCCAGCACGCCGCCTTCCATGGCAGCGGCGAGTTCTTCCTCGCTCACTTCGCCGGAGGCGTCGGCGTCGATCTCGACGAACTGGTCTTCGGTCAGCTCGGGGAAGGCGGCCGTCATCTCGTCCATCGAGTAGGAGCCGTTGCCGTCGGCGTCTTCCACCGCGGTTTCGGCGTGGGCCTGAACCGCGGAAACCGCCACGATGGCGGCAAGGCACAGAGCACGGGTGATCATTTCAGGGGTCTCTCCAAGGCGGCGGCTGCCGCCGATTCGAAGGCAAAATCGCCTTCGCCGCGAATCTGCCATAACGCCCTATTTCCGCAACGGAAATCTTGGGCGCGGGCCGGCCGTCATGAGCGCATTTCGGCTGATGGCGGCGGGCCTGTCAGCCCGCGGCGGCCATGCTGTGGGCGGGCTCTTTCGGGAAGGGCACGAGGCGTTCGGCATCTTCGTCCCAGAGCTTGAGCCGGAAGGAGCGGATGGCCTCGGGCCAGCGGATCACGTCGTGGCTTTTCAGCTCGTCCGGCAGGTTGTTCTGGCACTTGCGGAGCATGAAGGACGGGATCGAGGGATTGAAGTGGTGCAGGTCGTGGTAGGCGATGTTGCCGGTGCCGATATCCCACCAGTGGCCGAGATCGAGCGAGCTGGAGCCCACCAGCGTGGCCTTGCGGAAATCGAGATCCGGTTTGCGATCCCAGTAGGTGTCCTCGAAATTATGCTGGAGGTAGACGAGGAAGACGCCGATGACGCCGGCGATGACGGCGCTGAGGCCGAGGACGACGAGGCCCGGCAGACCGAAGGCGAGGTAGACGAGTACCACGTAGGCGGCGAGCATCAGGTTGTGGGCAATCACGCCCCCTGCCCCGACCTTTCGTGTGTTCCGGGGCCAGCGGTAGGCGATGAAATAGGTGTAGATCCCGCCCAGCGACAGCATGATGGCCGGGTTGCGGTAGAGCCGGTACCAGAGGCGGGTGAGAAACCCGGCCTCTTCCCATTCCCGGAGGGTCATGGTGTAGACCTCGGTCGTTTCGCGGTGTTCGAGGTTGCCAAGATAGGCATGATGCAGGTTGTGGTTGTACTGCATGACGCGGAACGGGGTGAGGGAGAAGATCGAGAGCACGTAGCCCGCCGCGTCGTTCATCCACTTGGTCTCGAACAGCGAATGGTGGCCGCAATCGTGCTGGAGCACGTAGAGGCGGACGGAGGCGAAGGCGAGGATCACCACCATCGGGCCGGAGATCCAGAGGGTCGAGGCGTTGGTGGCCGCCAGTGCCAGGGCCGTGCCGTAGGCTGCGAGGGAGGCGAAAAAGCTCAGTGCGCCCATCGCGTCGCTCTTGACCGCGTATTGGCGTGTGTACTCGCGTATATCTGTCATCTTTTCTGTCCCGGGTCGTCAAAAATTACAGGATCGCAATTCGTTACACTGATCACTTAACTGTTATTTGGCACAGATTAATAACTTAGCAAGGGGCGTGGAACGGGAAATAGGGCCGCGCGGTTGAAGCGGCGGGTTATCGCCCCAGTTTCTGGCCCATGTCCCGGATGCTCGCCATACTTGTGCTGACCGCCGCGCTGGCCTTTGCCGTGTCCCCGTTGATGGTGACGGGGTTCAACGGGTTCGAGGCGGACCAGTTCCCGGTGCCGCAGGAGGATCCGCCGGCGCAGCCCGCGGGGTGGGCGTTCTCGATCTGGTTGCTGATCTATGTGTGGTTGATCGCCGGGGCCGGGTTCGGGCTGTTGATGCGGGCCGATGACGGGCGGTGGGCGGCGCATCGGGGGCCGCTCTTCGCGAGCCTTGCGGTGGGGGCGGCGTGGCTTCCGGTGGCGCAGGTGTCGCCGGTGGCGGCGACAGTGATGATCTGGGTGATGCTGGGCACGGCGCTGGCGGCGCTGATGCAGGCGGGGCGGAGCGACCGGCTTTGGCTGCAGGCGCCGGTGGCGGTTTATGCCGGGTGGCTGACGGCGGCGTCCTGCGTGGCGCTGGCGCTGGTGCTGGCGGGGTATGGCGTGATGAGCGCGCAGGCGGCGGCGCTGGGGGCCCTGGTGCTGGCGCTGGTGCTGGCGGCGGCGGTTCTGGCGATGCGGCCGGGCACGCCGGAATACGGGCTGGCGGTGATCTGGGCGCTGCTGGGCGTGGCCGTGGCCAACGCGGCGCCGGTGAACGCGCCGGTGCTGGGGCTGGCCGTGGCCGGGATCGCCGGGCTGGGCGTAATGTGCTGGCGGACGGCCTGAGCCGCCCGGCGCTACTTGTCCTTGAGGTGTTTCCGCAGGCGCGAGGGCGTGGATTTCTTCTTGCCCTTGTAGGGGTTCTTGTCGGCCTGCGAGCGCATGTGGAGGCGGATGGGCGTGCCGGGCATGTCGAAATCCTCGCGTAGCCCGTTGATCAGGTAGCGCGAGTAGCTATCGGGGAGTTTTTCCGGCAGCGAGCACATGACGACGAAGCCGGGCGGCCGGGTTTTCGCCTGGGTCATGTAGCGGAGCTTGATGCGGCGGCCGCCCGGTGCGGGCGGCGGGTGTGCCTCGAGCATGCCGGTGAGCCAGCGGTTGAGGCGCGCGGTGGAGACACGGCGGTTCCAGACGTCATGGGCCTTTTCGACGGCGACGCGGAGGCGGTCGAGCCCCTGCCCCGTCTTGGCGGACACGGTAACGAGCGGCGCGCCGCGGAGCTGTGGCAGGAGGCGGTCGAAGGCCTCGCGCAGGTCGCGGAGCTTCTGCTGCTTCTCGGTCTCGATATCCCACTTGTTGACGGCGACAACCACGGCGCGGCCCTCGCGCTCGGCCAGGTCGGCGATGCGGAGGTCCTGCTGTTCGAAGGGGATGGCCGCGTCGAGCAGGACGACGGCCACCTCGGCGAACTTGACCGCGCGCAGGCCGTCGGAGACCGAAAGCTTTTCGAGCTTGTCCTGAACGCGGGCCTTCTTGCGCATGCCGGCGGTGTCGAAGATCCGGACCGGGAGGCCTTCCCAGTCGAGCTTGAGGGAAATGGCGTCTCGGGTGATGCCGGCCTCGGGGCCGGTGAGGAGGCGATCTTCGCCCAGTATCTTGTTGATCAGGGTGGATTTTCCGGCGTTCGGCCGACCAACGACGGCGACCTGCAGCGGGCGATCGGCGGTGGGGCGGCGGACGCCGTCTTCTTCCGCTTCGGCCTCGTCGAGGGCGATGTCGGTATCCGGCGCCTCGGCCGCGGCGCGCTTGGCGAATGCGTCGGCGAGCGGCATCAGGTGCGTGTAGATGTCGTTCATGCCTTCGCCGTGCTCGGCCGAAAGGCGGACGGGCTCGCCCAGCCCCAGCGCATAGGCCTCGATCACCCCGGCATCGGCGGCGGAGCCTTCGGCCTTGTTGGCGGCGAGGATCACGTGATCGCAGCGCTTGCGCAGGATGTCGGCGAAGAGTTCGTCGGTGGGCGTCACGCCGGTGCGGGCGTCGATCAGGAAGAGGCAGACATCGGCCATGTCGACCGCGCGCTCGGTCAGCTTGCGCATCCGGCCCTCAAGCGAGGCATCGGTGGCTTCTTCCAGCCCGGCGGTGTCGATCACGGTGAAACGCAGGTCGCCCAGCCGCCCCTCGCCCTCGCGCAGGTCGCGGGTGACGCCGGGCTGGTTGTCGACCAGCGCCAGGCGTTTGCCGACGAAGCGGTTGAACAGCGTGGACTTGCCCACGTTGGGGCGGCCCACGATGGCGAGGGAGAACGTCATTTACTCAGGCTCCAAAGCGGATCAAGCCGCCCTGTTAACGCATTCCGCGATCAACGGAAAGCCAGCAATTGCCCCTGCGTGGAGACGACGTAGAGGGTTCTGCCCGCGACGACCGGTTCGGTGGTGGCACCGCCCGGCAGTTCGACCGACCCCAGCGACTGGCCGTTCTGCGGGTTGAAGAAACGCATCAGCCCGTCATTGGAGGCGATGATCAGCCGGCCGCCGGCGATGATCGGGCCATGATGGGCGTAGATCTCGTTCTGGCGGCGGGGCCTGGCATTGGTAAAGAAGGGCAGCTTGCGGGCCCAGAGGCGGCTGCCGTCGCGGGCCGAGAGGCGCAGAAGCTCATTGCGGTCGGAGACCATGAAGATCGAGTCGCCCGCCGGCCAGACGGGGTTGAGCGGGCCGTCGGGGGCCGTCCAGAGCCGTTCGCCGTTGCCGATGTCGAGCGCGACGGTGCGCCCGGCGTGGCTGCCGACATAGACGGTGTTGCCCTCGATCACCGGGTCGGTGGTGATGTCGGTGACGCTGCCGGTGCCGAAGCCGAGGCGGCGCCCGGCGACCTGGGCGTCCCAGCGGCGCAGGCCGCCCTTGCGGAAGGCGCCCTGGACCTGGCCCGACCCGAAGGCGAAGACGGCATACTTGCTGGAAATCGCCGGGGCGGGCGCGCCGAGGACGTTGTTCCGGTCGGCCGTGCTGCTCATCTGCCACTTGATGCGGCCATTGTTGGCGTCGAGCGCCCAGCCGATTTCGTCGCCCGAAACGAGGTAGACCAGCCCGTCATAGACCGTCGGGCTGCCGGTGCCGGTGGTGCGCAGGTCCTGCTGCCAGACCTCGGCCCCGGTGGCGGCGTCGAGCGCGGTCATCAGGCCGAAGCCCGAGGAGACGAAGACCTTGCCCGCCCCGTAGGCGAGCCCGCCGCCGCTGGCATCGGAGCCGGAGTCGTTGGGCGGGGTGAGGTCGCGGGTCCACAGAAGCTGGCCCGAGGTGGAGACGGCGCTGACGCGGGCCTCCGAATCGAGGGTGAAGATACGGCCGCCGGCCACCACCGGATCGGCGGTGATGCGGTTGCGCTTGCCGTCGCCGGCGCCGATGTCGACCGACCAGGCCAGGCGGGGCGTGGGGCTGAGCGCGGGGTGCGCTGTGCGGGTCGCGGGGCTGGCGATGCTTTGCGTCCAGTCGGTATTGGCGCGGGTGGCCGGCAGGCTGAGCGGCGGGGCCGCCGCCGGCGCCTGGTTCGAGGCCAGCGTGGTTTCAACGTTGCCCTCGGACAGGACGGCGTCGATATTCTCACGCTCTCCGGTCAGGATGACCTCTTTCTTTTCACAGGCCGCCAGCAGGACGATGCCCGCCAGTCCAAGAGAAATCGCAGTTCGTTTCAACGCTTTCGCCCCCGTCTTTGGTGCGTGCCGCCGGGCCGGGCCCAGCTAATATACATCAAGACCGCCCTATGCGGCCGGCTCCTCACCCAGAGCCACAATCACTTGGCCGGCGCGTTGGCGCAAGCCTGCCGTTGCCTCGGCATCTTCGACGATCCGCTGTAGCCGTTCAAGTGCGGCGTCGCGGTTGCCCTGTTCCAGGTCGAGCAGGGCCAGTTGTTCCTCGGCCAGTAGGCGGACGAGGCCGCCGGTGCCGGCCAGCGCCTCGAGCCGGGCGCGACGGTCTTCGACGCTGAGGCCGGAGTCCTGTATGGCGACGGCCTTGAGCGTGGCGAGCTGGCGGTAGACCATCGGCACGCCCTGGCTGTCGGCCATGGTGAGGAGGCGGTCTGCGGCGGCTTCGGGATTCTCGGAGCCTTCTTCCGCGGCGGTCAGGAGAGCCAGGACCGCGCGGCCGCCGTCGGAGGGGGCGTCGATGGCGGCAAGCGCCTCGGCCCGGGCGGCGCGTTCGGGTTCGTTGAGGGCGGCGAGGATGGCATCGCCGAAGGCCTCGGCCTGCTGGCGGCTCTGGGCCTTCTGCCATTCGTACCAGCCGGCGGCGCCGACGAGCAGCACCACGGCGAGAATCGCGATCCAGCCGTAGCGGCGGACGTAACGGTAGAGCCGCTCGCGGCGGACCTCTTCGGAAACCTCGTCGATGAAACTGTCGCTGTCGCTCACGCTGCCTCGCGCCTGTTGTGTATGGGCCGTTCGCCCCCTCTTACAGTGTGCGCCGGGCGCTGCCAAGGGCCCGCGCCGTTGCGGGGCGGCGCCGGTTTGGTACGTCTTGCACCTTTCCGGCAAAAACCTTAAACTGAACTGGTTGGTTCAGGACGGGAAACCGTTGCATAAAGGGCCCGGCGCCCGATGTAACGTTCGTTCAGGCCCGGTCTGTGCAGGAAGTTGATAAATGCGACTGTTTCCCATCCTGGCGGCCCTGCTGGTGATAGCCGCGATCTATGCGTTCGTCTTCGAGCGCGAGCGGGTGCTTGCCCTGTTGCCGGAACCTGCGGCCGAGGAGGTCGAGCAGGCCACGGCGGAGGCGGCAGAGGCCCCGGCCGAGGCGGACGTCGAGAACGGTGAGCCCGCCGATGGCGTGAGCGTCGTGGCGGTGCATTCCAAGGCGCGGCCGATCGACCGGGCGGTGGTGGTGCGCGGCCAGACCGAGGCGGACCGGCAGGTGGAACTGCGGGCCGAAACGTCGGGCCAGGTGGTGTCGGAGCCGCTTCGCAAGGGTAATTTCGTCGAAGAGGGTGACGTTCTGTGCGAGCTTGACCCCGGCACGCGGGAGTCGGTGCTGGCCGAGGCGGAGGCGCGGCTGGCCGAGGCCAAGGCCCGGGTGCCGGAGGCGCAGGCCAAGCAGCCCGAGGCCGAGGCACGGGTGGAAGAGGCCGAGGCAAGGGTGACGGAGGCGGAATCGGTGCTGGCGGAGGCGGAGATCAACGCCAATGCCGCGAGCCGGCTGAGCGCGGACGGGTATGCCCCGCAGACGCGGGTGGCCGCGACGGAGGCCGCGGTGCGCGGCGCCGAGGCCGGGATCGTGAGCGCACGGGCCGGGCTGCGGGCGGCGGAATCGGGGCTGGATACGGTCGCCGCGAATATCGAGGCCGCCAAGGCGGGCGTGCAGAGCGCGGAGGCCGCCGTGGCCTCGGCCAAGCGGGAAATCCGGCAGTTGCAGATCACCGCGCCCTTCTCTGGCCTGCTGGAGAGCGACAGTGCCGAGCGGGGCAGCCTATTGCAGCCCGGCGGGCTGTGCGCGACGGTGATCCGGCTCGATCCGATGATGCTGGTGGGCTACGTGCCGGAAACGGCGGTGAGCCGGGTCGAGATGGGGGCGAAGGCCACGGCCGAGCTGGCCTCGGGCGAGGAGGTCGAGGGCGAGGTGGTGTTCATCTCTCGCGCCGCGGACGAGACGACGCGAACCTTCCGGGTGGATATCCGGGTGCCCAACCCCGAGCTGACCCTGCGCGACGGGCAGACCGCCGAGATCGAGATCGCCGCCGAGGGCACGACGGCGCACCTGTTGCCCACCTCGGCGATGACGCTGAATGACGAGGGCACGCTGGGCGTGCGCACCGTGGGCGAGGACCGGAGCGTGGCCTTCGTGCCGGTGAGCCTGCTGAGGGACACGCCCAACGGCGCGTGGCTGGGCGGGCTGCCCGAGGAGGCCGACGTGATCGTCATCGGGCAGGAATACGTGACCGAGGGCGTGACGGTGGCGCCCACGTTCCGAGAGGTCGGGCAATGACGGGGATCGTCGATTGGGCCGCGGCACGGGCGCGGATGGTCGTCGCGTTCATCGTGCTGTCGATCCTTGCCGGCTCGATGGCCTATATCGGCCTGCCCAAGGAGGGCGAGCCGGATATCGAGATTCCGGCGCTGTTCGTGTCGGTGCAGTTCCCGGGCATTTCCGCCGAGGACAGCGAGAAGCTTCTGGTCAAGGTGATGGAGACCGAGCTTTCCGACCTTGACGGGCTGAAGACCATGACCGGCACCGCGGCGGAGAACTATGCCGGGGTGGCGCTGGAATTCGAGTTCGGCTGGGACAAGACCAAGATCATGGCCGACGTGCGCGACGCGATGAGCACGGCCGAGGCCGAGTTCCCGGAAGGCGCGGACAAGTACACGATTTCCGAGATCAACTTCTCGGAATTCCCGATCATCATCGTGAACCTGTCGGGCGACGTGCCCGAGCGGACGATGGCGCACCTGGCCAAGGATTTGCAGGACCGGCTGGAAGGGCTCGAGCCGGTGCTGGAGGCCGGTATCGCGGGCAATCGCGACGAGATGGTCGAGGTGATGATCGACCCGCTGCGACTGGAGGCCTACAACGTCACCGCGATCGAGCTGATCAACGTGGTGCAAAACAACAACCAGCTTATCGCGGCGGGTGAGGTCGATACCTCGCAAGGGGCGTTCTCGGTCAAGATCCCGTCTTCCTTCGATGAAACGCGGGACATTTACAACCTGCCGGTAAAGACCAATGGCGACCGCGTTGTCACGCTGGGCGACCTCGCGACGATCAACCTGACCTTCGAGGACCGGGTGGGCACGGCGCGGTTCAACGGCGAGAACACGGTCGCGCTTCAGGTGGTCAAGCGGAAAGGGTTCAACATCATCGACACTGCCGCGCTGATCCGCGAGACGGTGGCGGCGGCGGAAGAGACATGGCCCGACCAGTTGCGGGCGGCCGTGACCGTGGGCACGTCGAACGACCAGTCGCGGATCATCGAGTCGATGGTCAGCCAGCTTGAAGGTTCGGTGCTGACGGCCATCGCGCTAGTGATGATCGTGACGCTGGCCGCGCTTGGCATCCGCCCTGCCCTGCTGGTTGGGTTTGCGATTCCGACCTCGTTCCTGCTGTGCTTTGCATTGCTGGCGGTGATGGGCGTGTCGGTGTCGAACATCGTGATGTTCGGGTTGATCCTGGCCGTGGGGATGCTGGTGGATGGCGCCATCGTGGTGGTGGAATACGCAGACAAGCGGATCGCCGATGGCGAGGGGCCGATGCATGCCTACGTGGCCGCCGCCAAGCGGATGTTCTGGCCGGTGGTGAGTTCGACCGCGACGACGCTGTGCGCCTTCCTGCCGATGCTGTTCTGGCCGGGCGTGCCGGGGCAGTTCATGGGGATGCTGCCGGTGACGCTGATCTTCGTGCTGTCGGCGTCTCTGCTGGTGGCGCTGATCTACCTGCCGGTGATGGGCGGGGTGACGGGCCGGATCGAGCGGTGGTTCGACAACCGCATCCGGCAGATCGCGCACGGGTTCTGGCTGTGGCATATCCTGCTGTTCCCGATCGCGGCGGTGGCCGTGGCGGCGGCGGGCGCGCTTGCGCCGGCGCTGCTGGGGATGGTCAACGCGCAGTTCGGGCAGATGGACGGGGGCAACATCCTCGGTTCCGTCGTGCCGACGCTGGCGACGGTGTTCGTGCTTCTGCTGGGCGTGGTGGCGCTGGCCGCGGCGGGTGTGTCGGGGGTGGTGGCCATCCTGCTGGGCCTGATGGCGGTGTTCCGGCGGGTGAAATACGGGCTGCGCTGGGTCGGGCGCAAGCTGAGGCCCCGGCGCGAGGGCAAGGTGAAGGCAGGCTATCGGCGGACGTTGTTCGGCTGGTGCATCCACCTGATCGCGGGCAACCCGGTGGCGCCGCTGCTGGCCTTCTGCGCGATCTTCGTCTTCGTGGGCTCGGTGCTGCTCTATTACGTGAACAACAACAACGGCACGGAGTTCTTCGTGGAATCCGAGCCGGAGAATGCCATCGCCTATGTCAAGGCGCGCGGCAACCTGTCGATCGAGCAGAAGAACGCGCTGGTCGAGGAGGCCGAGCAGGTGGTCCTGGCCCATCCCAACGTGCTGAGCGCCTTTGCCTTTGCCGGGGAAAGCGGGCTGAACAACAACACCGGGGGCGCGCAGCCGCCGCTCGACACGATCGGCCAGGTGCAGTTCGAGATCGTCAAGTGGGAGGACCGGCCGACCACGACCGAGACGTGGTTCACGGTGCCGTTCATCGGCTACGAAGTGCAGCGCACGGTGCTGGACCCGGCGGCCGATGGCGACCTGACGATCGAGGAGCTGACCGACTCGCTGCGCGAGATACCGGGCATCCAGTTCGAGATCCTGTCGCTGGAACAGGGCCCGGCCTCGGCCAAGCCGGTGCATCTCAGGATCAAGGGCGACGACTGGGAGGCGCTGAAGACGTTCACCGAGACGGCGCGGGAGAAGTTCGACGAGACGCGCGGGCTGGCGCTGGTGGAGGACACCCTGCCCCTGCCCGGCATCGACTGGCAGATCGACGTGGATGTCGAGAAGGCGGGCCGCTACGGGGCCGACGTGGCGACCGTGGGCGCCATGGTGCAGCTCGTGACGCGGGGGATCCTGCTTGACACGATGCGGGTACCGTCCTCGGACGAGGAGATCGAGATCCGGGTCAGGCTTCCGGAAGAAGACCGGGTTCTGAGCACGCTCGATACGCTGAAGGTGCGCACCGATGACGGGCTGGTGCCGCTGTCGAACTTCATCACCCGCAAGCCGGTGCAGAAGCTGGCACAGATCGACCGGGTGGACCAGACGCGGTTCTTCGACGTGAAGGCGGCGGTGAAGGAGGGGCTGACCAAGACGGAGACCGACGAAAGCGGCGACAGCCAGGAGGTGCCGATCAATGCCAACGAGCGGATTGCGACGCTGACGGAGTGGCTGGAGAGCGGCGTGCTGCCCGCCGGGATCGAGTATGAATGGACCGGCGACCAGGAGGACCAGGAGGAATCCGGTGCCTTCCTGCAGAAGGCGTTCCTTGGGGCGCTGGGGCTGATGTTCATCATCCTGCTGGCGCAGTTCAACAGCGTCTATAATGCCGTGCTGGTGCTGCTGGCGGTGGTGCTGTCGACCACGGGTGTGCTGATCGGGATGCTGGTGATGAACCAGCCCTTCTCGATCATCATGACGGGTACGGGGATCGTGGCCCTGGCCGGGATCGTGGTGAACAACAATATCGTGCTGATCGACACCTACCAGGAGTTCAGCCGCTACATGCCGCGGATCGAGGCGATCACGCGGACCGCGGAGGCGCGGATCAGGCCGGTGCTGCTGACGACGATCACGACGATGGCCGGGCTGGCGCCGATGATGTTCGGGCTGAGCCTCGATTTCATCGGCGGGGGGTACACGGTGAACAGCCCCACGGCGCTGTGGTGGAAGCAGCTGGCGACCGCGGTGGTCTTCGGACTGGGGATCGCGACGGTGCTGACGCTGATCTTCACGCCGTCGATGCTGGCGCTGAGGGTGTGGACGACGACCTATGTCACGTGGTTCGCGCGGCTGATGGCGAAGCTGTCGCTGGGCCGGACGAGCCGGGCGGCGCAGGACTGGGTGCTCAACCGCGAGGCGCGGCGGCTTCGGGCGCCGGAAATCATCTGGGACGACGAACGCGAAGCCAGGGACGGGTTCGAGGGAGATATGAGCGATGACGGCCCCAGCCTCGACGCGTTCCGCAAGGTGCTGGGCGCGCGGGGCAGCAAGCCTTTGAAGGCGGCTGAGTAGGGCGAATCACTTATCGGCAGGGTCTTAGGGCGGTGTGGCCGGGCAGTGGCCGTGCCTGAATTTCACCTTTTTTGGCATCACTTTATGGCCATTTTCGGGACAGTTTTCTCGTAAGCCGCGGCATTGTTCCTGGCGTAGGTACAATCCGAGAAAAACGTCACCGAATTTACCGGGAATGTGGCAATACTATGGCGGGAAAAGAAGTGCTGAAGCACAAGGAAGGGTGAACCATGAAACGCATCTTGATGACAATGGGGGCCGCGACGACGATGTACCTGTCGACCGCCGCGGTTGTGTCGGCCCAGAGCTGGACCGACTATCTTTGCAGCCGCTACGGGATCTATTGCGGTGGCTCGGGCGGCCATAACAACACGACCCCGGCACCGGAAATCGACGTGTCGAGCGGCGCGCTGGCGCTGGCGGCCGTGGGCGCGATGCTGATCCTGGCGTGGGAAATCAAGCGGCGCCGCGCCGCCTGATCAGATCAGGCCCCAATCTCCGCGCCACGCCGCGACCGCGGCGATGAGCGCATTGGCCACGGCATGGGCGGCGATCGCGTCTGAGAGTCGCCCGCGCCGCATGACCAGCAGCGCGAAGATGACGCCGGCGATGCCGGCCTCGAGATAGCGGCCATGCAGCGCCGCGAAGGCGGCGGTGGGCACGGCGATGGCAAGCGCCTTGCCCGGCCAGCCACCGATATCGAGCCGCGATTGCAGGTATCCCCGGAAGAACAGCTCTTCGATCACCGGCACGAACAGCACGGTGCCGGCGATGCGCGTCATGGCCCAGAGCAGGAAGGCCCAGAGGGGCAGCGCCATCAGTGCCCCTGACGCCGGTTCCGCCTCGGGCGCCATGGCGAGCCAGCCGATGCCGATGGCAAGGCCGGCCAGCACGGAGACCATGTCGGGCCATTGCGCGTAGCGCACAAGCACCGCCCTGCCCCACCAGAGCGCGCCGAACATCAGCGCCGCCTGCACCGGGTAGGCCAGTTCCGGCGCGGTCCAGAAGGTCTGGGCGACGACGCCGGAGACCATGAAGATGATGAAGGGGATGAGCTTGACCGCCGTGTCGTCCTGCGAGAGCCGGGTCGACGGGGCGGCGGGTGCGGCGGTCTCCTTTCGGAGCCAGGAGATGCGGCTGGCCGCGACCAGCACGCCGAAGGCCAGCAGCATGAAGAAGAGCCAGCCCGCGAAGCTGTGGAAGCCGTTCTGCGCCAGCGCGGGCGAGACACGGTCGCCGATCAGGATCAGCAGGGTGATGCGGAGGATGTTGAGCGCCCAGCTGAGCGCCAGCGCGACGGGCAGGACCACGCCCCAGAACCGCCCCATGCGCAGCGTGTCGCGGAAAAGCCAGGCGTAGATGCCCATGAAGGCGGTGATCAGGGCGAAACCTTCGATGCCGGAGCAGGAATCGGCGACGGAGACGAGGAAATCGGGCGTGCCGATGACCTGGAAGGGCGGTGCCATGACCATGTCGTCGGCGACGAGGGACATCAGCAGCACGACGCCTCGGAAGGTGGTTTCGGTCAGGATGTCCCAGTACCAGAGCGGGCCCAGCAGCGCGGCGATGTCGGGCAGCAAGAAGGCCAGCACGGCGATGACCAGAAGCGTGCCGGTGCGGCCCTGGAGCCAGCGCTGCCAGTCGCGGGGCGCGGCAAGCCAGAAGAGCCCGGCCAGCATGGCGGTGAGCGCGCCGGCGGTCAGGACGGGAAAGACGTAGCCGAACAGGTCGTTGAGGTCACGGGGGGCGATGACGAAGAGCGGGACGAAGACGGCGGCGAAGGCGGCGGCATGCAGAAGAACCCACCCCCTGCCCCCGTCGCGGCCGCGCGCCATGCGGGCGAAGCCGTGCCGGGCCGAGGGCGCCGCCCAGAGGTAGACACCGATCAGCGCGGCGAGACACATGGCACGCACCACCGCCCCGCGCAGACCGCGGCAGGCCGCTTCGATCGGCGTCAGGCGACACTCGACCGAGGCCAGCACCTGGAAGGCCAGCATGATCAGCACCATCTCGACGGCGAAAAGGCCGCAAATCCAGATTGCCCGCTTCGGCATGTGTCTCTTGTCCGCTCGGTTTTCTCGGCCTCAGGCGGTAGGAGAAAATCCTGTTGAAATCATGGCCGATGTCGGGTGATTTCGGCTCGGATCGGGAAATGCCGTCTTGTCAGGCTTTCCCCTCGGCCCTGTCCCGGGTTTCGGCGTCCAGCCTCGCCCACCAGTCGGCGTAGCTGGTGTTCTTCGGGTGTCGCCCGCCTTCGTCGGGGGCACCGTCATCCCACCAGACGGGCCCGCGTTCGCCCAACCGGTGCTTGGCGGCGTCGACATCGGCGCGGGCCGCGCGTTCGGCCTCCGGCGTGTCGGCCATCTGGACGGCGCGGCGGGCCTGCATCAGGGCCTTGACCGCCGTGCGGCGCTCGGTGTCATCAAGCGTGGGGTCGGTGCAGCGCCAGAGACGGCCACGGGTGACGAAATAGCGGCGATCGGGGGTGGTGAGGCGTTCCTTGCGGGCCATGGGCCTATTCCGCCGCGAGGTCGCGCTCGCTGGCTTGCCGGCGCCAGAGCCCGGCATAGCGGCCGTCGCGAACCAGCAGATCCGTATGGCTGCCTTCCTCGACGATCCGGCCGTCTTCGAGCACGATGATGTGGTCGGCATCGGCCACGGTGGACAGGCGGTGGGCGATGGTGATGACGGTGCGACCCTGCCCCGCGCGGCGAAGCGCTTCCTGGATGCCCTGCTCGGTCTCGGTGTCGAGCGCGCTGGTGGCCTCGTCGAGCAGCAGGATGGGCGGGTTCTTGAGCAGGGTGCGGGCGATGCCGACGCGCTGTTTCTCGCCGCCGGAGAGCTTCAGGCCGCGTTCGCCGACGGTGGTGTCGTAGCCCTCGGGGAGGCTGGCGATGAAGTCGTGGATCTGGGCGGATTTCGCCGCCGCCTCGACCTCGGCCCGCGTGGCGCCCTCGCGGCCATAGGCAATGTTGTAACCGATCGTGTCGTTGAAGAGCACGGTATCCTGCGGGACCACGCCGATGGCGTCGTGCAGGCTGTCTTGCGTCACGTCGCGCACGTCCTGGCCGTCGATCTTCAGGGCGCCATCGGAGACGTCGTAGAAGCGGAAGAGCAGCCGGCCGATGGTGGACTTGCCCGAGCCCGAGGGGCCGACGATGGCGACGGTCTGCCCCGCCGGGACGGTCAGGCTGACGCCCTTGAGGATCGGGCGGTCGGGCTCGTAGCCGAAGGTGACGTCATCGAGTTCGACGGTGCCGCCGGTGACGTGGAGCGCCCCGGCGCCGGGCTTGTCACTGACGTCCGGGTCCTGTTCCAGAAGGCCGAACATCTCGCCCATGTCGACGAGGGCCTGGCGGATCTCGCGGTAGACGGTGCCGAGGAAGTTGAGCGGCATGGTGATCTGGATCATGTAGGAATTGACCATGACGAAATCGCCCACGGTCATGGCGCCGGACTGGACCCCGGTGGCGGCCATGACCATGACGATGACCAGCCCGCCGGTGATCAGCACCGCCTGTCCCACGTTGAGGAAAGCCAGCGAATAGGAGGTCTGGATCGCCGCTTCCTGGTAGCCTTCCATGGCCTTGTCGTAGCGCTCGGCCTCGCGCTGTTCAGCGCCGAAATACTTGACGGTCTCGAAGTTGAGCAGGCTGTCGATGGCCTTCTGGTTGGCGTCGGTGTCCTGGTCGTTCATCCGCTTGCGCAGCTTCACGCGCCATTCGGTAACCTTGAAGGTGAAGAGCACGTAGAAGGCGATGACGCCGGCGACGACGACGAGGTACCAGATGTCGAAGAGCGTCCAGAGCACGATGCCGATCATCAGCAGTTCGAGGACGAGCGGGCCGATCGAGAAGACGAGGAAGCGGAGCAGGAATTCGACGCCCTTCACGCCCCGCTCGATGATGCGGGAGAGGCCGCCGGTCTTGCGGGTGATGTGGTAGCGCAGCGACATGGCGTGGATGTGCCGGAAGGTGCGCAGGGCGAGTTTGCGCAGGGCCCGCTGGGCCACGCGGGCGAAGAAGACGTCGCGCAGTTGCTGGAAGCCTGTGTTCAGAAGCCGCGCCATGCCGTAGGCGACGGTGAGGCCCACGGCGCCGATGGCGAGCATCCACGCCTCTGTCTGGCTTTCGCCGGCGAGCGCGTCGACCGCGCCCTTGTATAGAAGCGGCGTGCCGACGGCGACGAGCTTGGCAACGAAGAGCGCCGCGAGGGCGAGGATCACGCGCCATTTGACCCATCCCTCGTCCTTCGGCCACAGGTAGGGGGCGACCTGGCGGATCGTCTTCCAGCCGTTCTTGGGCGGCTCTGTCGTGGTCAGGGTTCTGCGGCGGCGCATTCGGTCACTTCTTCGGGGTGTTGGCCACAGATAGGCCGGGCGCGGCGGGGAGGCCAGTGCGAATGCGCGCACAGGGGGGTGTTCGTGGGCTGCCGGTGGGCCCGGCCTGTCGGGCGGGCGGTCAGTTCGGGACCGTGAAGACCTGGCCCGGGTAGATCAGGTCGGGGTCGCGGATACGGTCGCGGTTGGCCTGGAAGATGCGCACGTAGAGCACGCCTTCGCCGTACTTGTCGCGGGAGATGGCCCAGAGCGTGTTGCCCGGCTGCACGGTGATCGCCTGGATCTTGCGGCCCGTGTCGCGGGTGCCGAGGAGTTCCTGGTCCTCGCGTTTGAAGGGGGTCTCGACGCGGGAGAGGACGGTGCCGTCTTCGTCGACCTCGTCGATGCGGAGGGTGTAGACGCCGGTATCGACCTCGGGCAATTCCGAGCGCCAGTTGCCGTCCTCGGAGATGCGCGAGGTGGTGATGGGGGTGTTGTCGAGGTAGACGCGCACGAAGCCGTCGCCCTGGGCGCGGCCGGTGAGTTCGACCTCGCCCGCGTCGTTGTAGGTGATGGCATCGAGCGCGACGGTCGACATGACCTCGGGCGCGGTGTCGCCTGGGGTGGGCGGCTGGATGACGCTGACGCCCGAGGCATCGGAGCGCAGCACGGCCTGCGAGGTGGCACCGTCGGCGGCGGGCTCTGGATC
>Ga0189287_100148_pt1 | contig 40584 bp, 20 predicted proteins | sample UW86minimetaG_FD_130319 | JGI IMG/M metagenome (GOLD analysis project Ga0189287, IMG submission 130319) | Marine microbial communities from the Costa Rica Dome - UW86 mini metaG | ecosystem: Environmental > Aquatic > Marine > Oceanic > Photic zone | place: Costa Rica: the Eastern Pacific... | reverse complement strand
TGTCTTCGTCACCAACAACGTTGTCAGCACTTAGGTTCACACCATCAACGCTGCTGTCATCGCTTGGCACTTCGACACCGATTGAAACTGTTGCCGTCGCAGTATCACCATCGTTCTCGGTTGAGAGTGCTGTCACTTCGAGATTGAAGTCATCGCTACCCGCAGCGACGGTCATGACCAAACCAGCCAGTTGACCCGCGGACAATGTCCACGAACCATTTCCATTGTCCGTACCTGCCGACAAGGTTGCCCCTTCAGGCAAGCCATCAACGGTTACAGACAATGTCTCTGAACCATCGGTATCCGTTAGCGCAGAGGTAATGTCCAGAGGATACTCGACATTCACAACGTCGTCTTCCGGCGCCAATGTTTCAGACAACTCGATGTTATCAAGACGGATACCACGACCGTAATCCTGCGCCTCACCAGAGGACAAGAATTCCAGGTTCATCGGCTCACCCGTGCCCACAAACGTAATAGTGTGAGACTGCCAGACGTTATCGGAATTATTGGAACCATCAGGTGCGATTGTTTCGAGGACTTCGCCGTTCACCTTGATCTGGAACTCGTTCACGTCGCTATCGTAGCCAGGACGTGGTGAGTATTCGAAGGTCATCGTGTACGTCGCACTTTCCTCAGTCGGTACTGAGCGTTCAATGCTCACAGCATCATCATAGTTATCAATGGCATCGTCATTGAGTTCAATAAATCCACCATCACCGGTATCGCCCTGGATAGAGCTTCTAACTTCGATGGCATCGGAGTCTGTGCTCCAACCATCAGCATTTGAAACAAAGTGCCAACCTTCGCCACCCAAGTCCTCACCAAAGTCTGATGAGAACACCGTTGTTGGTTCGTGTGTTTCGCCGGGAACTTCGACAGTCGATGGCGTACCAAGTTCAACAGTCAATGTTGGCTGATCCGCAACACCTGTCACAGCAACGTCAATTGTTGCGGTTGTGGTTACCGTCTCACCACCATTCTCTTCAACCGAGGTCGCAGATATGTTCAAGCTCATATCTTCGTTTGAGTCAGCTGGTGGTGTGATGGTCAGACCATTCAGATCACCACTTTCAAGTGTCCACGTACCATCGTTATTGTCTGTTCCAGCAGAGAGCACCGCACCTGCAGGGACATTGCCAATCGTGATAGAGAGCGTCTCGGAACCATCCGTATCATTGAGCGAGGATGCAATATCCAGATCAATGGCGTTGTCTTCCAAGCCAGCAGCATCATCAACAGCGAGGTTCACACCGTCCACACCGTCATCATAATTCGGCATTTCAATACCGACCGTCATCGAAACTTCGGCAGTATCGCCATCGTTCTCAGTAGATGTCGCTGTCACTTCAAGATTGAAATCATCCGCGCTCGCCGCAACAGTGATCACGAGGCCAGCAAGCTGTCCTGCCGTCAACGTCCATGAACCATCATCATTCTGTGTTCCCGCAGAAAGCGTCGCGCCCTCTGGAAGACCATCAACGTTAATCGACAGTGTCTCTGAACCATCCGTATCGCTCAGCGCTGAAGAGATATTCAGCGGATATTCCACCGTTGAATCTGTTGGGTTCGAGTTTTCAAAACTAATCGAGTTGATCAGATAATCATCACCGCTATCAGGTGCTGAGAATACAATTTCATCAAACTCGACACCACCGTCTGCGCTTAGGGTTACAGCTGGATCAATGCGATCCGTCTGGCCGGTGACAACACCCTCGCCAACCTTCACACCATTGCTAAACAACTCGTATGTTGCCTGCTCACCAGAATGCATCCATGCGAACGAAACGTCTGCAGACGTAGCAGGGTTATCCATCGAAACAATCATTTCTTCGGATACGCCCTGACCATTAATGCCAAGTTCGGAGTTTGCACCAGACGCACCGCCCGTTACACCAAAGCCAACAGGATTGCCGTTGAAGCTGATGTTATCCGTAGATGGGTCTGTTAGTTCACCGTTACTGTCGATAGAGCGTGCGGTTACCGTAAACCCGGCATCGTTGCTTTGAACGTTGTCGACGGTAATCGTTGTCTCAACAACTTCGACACCTTCGTTGATTTGCGCTTCACCAATCGTCACAGCAAGGCTTGGCTGATCCGCAACACCCGTGACAGCGACGTTCATCGTTGCTGTTGTGGTTGATGTATCGCCGCCATTAGATTCTGTAGACGTCGCCGAAATACTCAGGCTCATGTCTTCGTTACTGTCTGATGGTGGTGTAATGCTCAGACCATCAAGATCACCACTTTCAAGCGTCCAGGTACCGTCGTTATTATTGGTACCTGCTGAAAGTTGCGCACCATCTGGTACGCCAGCGATTGTGATGGAGAGGCTTTCCGATCCATCTGTATCACTGAGCGCGCTGGAGACATCCAATGCGATCGCATTGTCTTCAAGACCAGCAGCATCAGAAACACTAAGTGTTGGGTCAGAAGCATCAACATCACCTTGCGGCACATCGACACCAACCGTCAGCGACACGTCTGCGGTATCGCCATCGTCCTCAGTTGACGTTGCCGTGATGTCCAGGTTGAAGTCTTCCGAGCCAATGGCCACTGTAATTGTCAGGCCAGCGAGCTGCCCTGGTGTCAGCGTCCATGAACCATCCGGATTTTCTGTCCCGGCTGAAAGAACAGCACCTTCTGGTACGCCATCAATTGAGATGGACAATGTTTCTGAACCGTCGGTATCGTTCAACGATGAGGTGATATCCAGCGGGAATTCAGCAGTCCCCTGCCCTTCGCCACCAACAGCTTCAACATTGATGTTTACATCGTTGAAGTCACGATCACCGCCGCCAACAAGATCTTCCCAGTTCTGGTTACCAACATCGTTAGTATCCTGGGTGTAATCGAAATTGTTTTCGTTCAAAGCCGGATCACTGAACAGAACCGGATCGCCATTGCCGACCAGGTCATTGCCGTCAGGTCCGACTACATGCCACTCGCCGCTTTCGTCCTGGCGGAATGAGATCGCTGTTTCCTCACCAAGGTCGCCATTGTTGGTGCCGCCGTTCGGGATCACAAAGAAACCGATCGTATCAGGGTCAACGCCTTCAATCACAAAGTCATCACCGATGTTTTCTTTGGTATTCGGCCAGATCACCATGCCGTCAGTCGGGTTGCCATCGGCATCCTTGACGTAATAGCCATAGCTGTTCTCGTAGCCAGCGCTTTCCTGACCCATGTTGGTGATTGTGATATTTGATGAAGCCGGTGTTTCTGTTGGCTCACCAATCGTCACCGCCAGATTTGGCTGATCCGCAACGCCCGTCACGCTTACCGGCACAGTTGCTGTTGTGCTTGATGTCGCGCCACCGTTCTCTTCGGTCGATGTCGCTGTCACAGTCAGATTAAAGTCGACGTTACTGTCGGCAGGCGGCGTTACCGTCAGGCCAGCCAGATCGTCAGGCGCAACCGTCCAGGTACCATCACCATTGTCTGTACCCGCGCTTAATGATGCACCAGCTGGGACATCACCAATCGTGATCGACAGTGTTTCCGATCCATCGATATCGCCAAGACCGGCAGAGATATCCAACTCGATGGCATTGTCTTCAAGGCCTGCTGCATCAGATGCATCAAGGGTAGGATCAGATGCTGTCGTGTCCTGCTCTTCTTCAACATTGATGCTGAGGGTTGCAGAAGCTGTATCACCATCTTCGTCTTGCATGGTATAGGTAAAGACGTCTTCGCCACCTTCGCCGGTGCCAGTTTCAAACTGAACTGCACGGACAAAGAAGTCGCTCGAGTCGTTTTCATTGCTGTCGTTTGCAGTATCCGTCGCGGTGAACACGATGTATTGGAACGACGCACCATCTGGCAGAGAAATCTCGGCAGTACCGACATTGCTTGAGCCCGAGTAATCGACAGTTGATGCATTCAATGCACCCTCGCCAACAAGATTACCGTCGGCGTCAAATGCCTGCCAGTTACCCTCTTCGCCGCCGTCTTCAGTCTTAAACATGTTGGAGACGGTCACTGTCGCAGATGACGTTTCAGCACCCAGGTTCAGTGCCAACGCTTCACTGTCGCCGGTTGTCTCATCATGGTTGATTTGATCAGGCGCTGGCATGCCGTTCTGCGAACCTTCGACACCAATGCCTTTTGATGTGAAGGATACGTCTGCATCTGCGAGTGTCGGATCAAATTTGCCGTCAGCATCAGTGAAGGATGTGCCGAAATCAAAGGCCATTGTCTGGATACCAGACCAGGCCTCTTCGACGGCACCGGCACTTGCTGTGCCTGTAAGACCGGCAACCTGCGAGACAGAACCACCATCTTCGTCAGCACTGTAATCGTATGAACCATCGTCATACATTTTGAGAGTGCCGTGGTCGCCATCAATCTCGATGTAATTACCATCCGCATCAGACATCACGTCTTCTGGATTGCTAAAGCTCTTTGTCGTGCCACCAAATGTGACATCAACAACAGAATTACCATCCTCAGAACCCGTGTCCGCCGCCGCGTTCGGATCAACTGAATCCCCTTCGCCGGTTAACACGTTACCCGTCGTGACCTCGCCAACTTCGACAACATTCCGATCATCACTTGCCAGCGGATCAACATTGATCGCGGCAGTCACAACGTTTGAGGCGCTGTCCTGGTTCGAAGCTTCGGTAGATGTCGCTGTGACGGTCAGGTCAAAATCGTCGCTGGCATTTTCAGGCAGCGAAATCGCCAGGCCATCCAGGTCGCCAACTTCGAGTGTGTAAGACCCGTCACCATTATCTGTACCCGCGTTCAGGCTGGCACCATCAGGGAAGCCACCGATTGTTATCGACAGGCTTTCTGAACCATCTGTGTCGCTAAGCACGCTTTGGATATCAAGCGGAATGGTCTGGCCGACGTCACCATCACCATCGCCAGCTGAAACGCTTGGCGCGTCTGCAACAGCGTTAACAGTGACAGGCACTGTACCGGTTGTAACCGCAGTGTCACCCGTAGAAGTCTCACGTGACGTCGCTTCAACCGTCAGATCAAAATCAACATCTGAATCTGCAGGTGGTGTCACCGTCAGACCGTCAAGATCGTCCGGCGTCAAAGACCAGCTGCCATCGCCATTATCTGTACCTGCTGAAAGTTCAGCGCCCGTTGGCACACCAGAAATCGTAATGCTCAATGTTTCAGAGCCATCCGTGTCCGTCAGCGCCGCGGTGATATCAAGCGCAATAGCGCCGTCCTCGTCACCTTCTGCAGCTGCCACATCCAGGTCAGGCGCTTCGGCGGTATCATCGCCATCAACACCCAAAGATGTCGTGACGCTGGCTGTATCGCCATCGTCCTCGGTTGCTGTTGCTGTGACATCAAAGTCAAAATCCGGATCAACATTGAGTGGCACAGTCATCGATAGACCACTCAAGTCTTCTGGAGACAGCGTCCATGAACCGTCTTCGTTTTGCGTGCCCGCCGAAAGCGTGACGCCTTCTGGTAGATCCGAGATCGAAATTGACAGAGTCTCAGAACCATCCAGATCGTTTAGCGAGGATGTGATATCAAGCGGGAATACCGTTGCAAGATCGCCAACACCTTCAACCAAAGGCGGCTCGCCGGTGAGCAGATCAATGACCGTACCGCCACCAACTGCACCTTCAAGGTCAGGCATGTCGGCAACACCAATGACGTCGACATTGACGGTGCCGGTTGTTGTGGCGACATCACCTTCGTCTGTTGTCGACGTTGCTGTCACGTTCAGAGCAAAATCAATATTGCTATCGTCCGGTGGCGTAATCGTCAGGCCATCAGCTTCTTCTGGCAGCAGTGACCATGTGCCGTTGCCAAGGTCCGTACCGGCAGAAAGTGTCGCCCCTTCTGGAACACCAGAAATCGTCAGAGACAATGTCTCGGATGGGTCAGTTAGTGCCGCATCGATATCCAGTGCAATCGCTGTGTCTTCGTTGCCAACAACATCATCAAGATCAAGTGTTGGGGCGTCAGCCGGGTCAATCCCATCAACTTCTACATCGATAAAGCCGATACTGACGTTTGTTTCCAAACCTGTCGGAATGTCGTTATCAGGATCCGTATCCGTTGAAGTCGCTGTAACCTGAAGCGTGAAGTTACCATCGAAGCCCGGAGGCGCCGTGATCTGCAGTCCGCTCAACTGAGATGGATCAAGATCAATCGACCCACCTACAACACTAAGAACCGTATCACCGATGTTCAGCAATGCCCCCTCTGGGATGTTGCTGATATTGATGCTTAAGGATTCAGAACCATCCAGGTCGGTGAGTGCGCTTTCGATGTCCAAATCAACTGAATCTGCACCTTCAACTGTTACCTGTGAAGGCACCTCAAGCGTCGGCTTATCCGCGACAGCCGTCACAGATACATTCATGGACTGCGTTGTCTCGGCAATATCGCCACCGTCCATTGATGTGACCGTCACACCAATCTGGAAGTTTGCATTTGAGTTTTCAGGTGGTGTGATTGTCAGGCCATCAAGATCACCCGTTGTCAGAGACCATGTGCCATCGCCATTGTCTGTACCCGCTGACAATTCGGCACCTTGCGGCACACCTGTAATTGTCACGCCAACGATCTCGTCACCACCTTCGGCAGCAGCAGAGATCTCAAGCGGAATAGCATCGTCCTCGAAACCAGCAGCATTGTGCAACAAGAGTGTCGGCGCATCCGCAACAGCACCCACAGTCACATTCATCAAACCCGTAACACTTGAGCTGTCGCCATCATTCTCTGTAGATGTCGCGGTCACCATCAATGAGAAGCTACCGGATGCATCTGCTGCCGGTGTCAGGCTCAAGCCATCAAGCTGCTCGCCGGTCAACGTCCATGATCCGTCGGCGTTCTTTGAACCCGCCGACAAAGTGGCACCTGCTGGCACGCCTTCGATCGTCACGCTCAGAGATTCAGAACCATCCGTGTCGTTGAGGTTGGCAGAGATATCCAGCGGAATAGTAGAATCTTCTGCACCTGTGATATCGCCCGTTGTCAGATCAGGTGCATCGGCAACACCGGTCACACCGACACTAATCGAACCGGATGTGCTCGCGCTCGTCCCATCTTGTTCCGTTGACGTTGCCGTCACTTCAAGTTGGAAGTTCTCGTTTGAGTCAGCCGGTGGTGTAATCGTCAGGCCATCAAGCTGCTCAGGGGTCAGCGTCCAGGTGCCGTCATTGTTGTTGGAACCCGCTGAGAGCTGCGCGCCCTCAGGTACACCGTCAATCGTGATTGAAAGCGTTTCGGAAGCGTCTGTGATGAACGAAGAGATATCCAGCGCAATAGGCTCATCTTCATTACCCGAAGCGTCCTGAAGCACCAGCGTCGGCACATCCGCAACAGCATTCATATCAACATTGATCACACCGCTGACGCTTGAAACGCCCTGGCCATTGGCCGTCACGTCATTATCGTCTTCGGTTGTTGTCGCCGTCACCAGCAACGTGAAATCGGTGTCCATGCCGTCTGGCGCAAGCATGCTCAAACCGTCGAGCTGCTCACTGGTCAGTTCAATCGCGCCGTCGACGATCTCAAGCACATCGCCAAGGCCGTTCGTCAGAACCGCGCCCTCAGGAATGTTCGAGATCGAAATTGAAAGTGTTTCAGAACCATCCGTATCGACAAGACTTGCATCGATATTCAACGGAATAGCCGTGCCTTCGTCCGCACTTACGTCCGTCAGGTTAAGGTTCGCATCATCCGCAACACCGGCAACTGAAACATTCAGTGTTCCTGTCTGGGTCGCTGATGTTCCATCATCTGTTGTTGAGGTTGCTGTGACTGCAAGTGAGAAATCAGCCGCTGAGTTTTCACCCAATGTCATGGTCAGACCCGCGAGGTCACCCGCTTCCAATGTCCATGAGCCATCGTCATTCAACGTACCAGCAGACAAGGTTGTGCCTTCAGGAACACCTTCGACGGTGACGCTGAGAGTTTCTTCAGAGTCCGTCAGGATCGCCGCAATATTCAATGGAACCGGCGTATCTTCGTTGCCAGAGGCATCAAACAGCATCAACGCAGGCGGATCAGCTTCTTCATGGACGACAACGCTTAGTGTCCCCGTCACAGAGGCAACGCCCTGGCCGTTCGCACTCACGTCGTTGTCATCTTCGGTCGACGTTGCTGTCACCTGAAGATCGAAATCTTCGTCGGAACCAACAGGCGGCAGAATTGAAAGTTCACCCAACTGATCGCTGGTCAGATTGGCCACACCGTCCTGAATAGCAACGACATCGCCACCCACCAGAAGGAATGCGCCATCTGGGATATTCTCAATTGTGATGCTCAGAGTTTCTGAACCATCCGTGTCGTTCAACGATGCAGAAATATTCAGAGGAATTGCCGTACCCTCAAGGCCAACAACTTCATCTGTCGTCAATGATGGGTCATCCGCGACACCGAGAACCGTCACAGGAATTTCGGCTGTTGTCTCAACAAACTCGCCATTGCTCTCAGTGGCTGTTGCCGTGACGCTCAACTGGAAATCAACATTGCTATCAGCTGGCGGCGTTACCGTCAGACCCGCAAGGTCAGCCGGGTCAACTTCCCACATGCCGTTGCCAAGGTTTGTGCCCGCAGAAAGCGTTGCACCCTCAGGCACGCCTGCGATTGAGATACTTAGAGTTTCCGAGCCATCCTGATCTACCAGCGCCGCATCGATATTCAACGGAATACCGGTGTCTTCGTTACCCAGAGATTCCGTCACGGTTACTGTGGGCGCATCCGGATCAGGTGTGATGCTCAGGCCGATCTGCTGGCTCACGGATTCTGTGTCACCGTTTGCAGCTTCGGTCGTTGTCGCTGTTACCGTCAGATTGAACTCGCCAGACACATGCAAGCCTGGTGTTACCGTCAAACCGTCAAGTTGCTCAGGTGTCAGTGTCCACGACCCATCACCATTATCCGTACCTGCGGATAATGTTGCGCCTTCTGGTACATCAGAAATCGTGATCGAGAGGCTTTCGGAGCCGTCCGTATCGGTCAATGAAGACGCAATATCAAGCGCGATTGGCGTATCTTCGAGGCCTGTCGCGTTGGTCGCCGTCAGCGTCGCCGCATCAGCAATAGCTTCGACATCCACGGATACAGTGGCTTCGAGTGTCACTGTGTCTTCGTTGTTGTCGACGTTGGTCACGGTCACAGTCAGATCAAAGTCCACGTCCGAATTCACCGGAGGTGTGATTGATAAATCAGCAAACTCTTCCGATGTCAGTGACCATGTGCCATCACCATTGTTCGTACCCGCAGAGAGAACTGCGCCATCCGGCACACCAGAAATCTCAATCGAGAGGACTTCGGAACCATCCGTATCTGCAGTCAGGGCTGAGATATCGAGACCAAATGTCCCGTCTTCGCCGGTATTGATGTTCACCGTGTCACCGTCAACAACGGTCACATCATTGATCGTCACACCAAGCTCGTCGGCGACAGCGGTCAATGTCAGCGGCATATCAAAGACGTTGGTCGCCTGATCGCCATTTGTGGGTTCGGTCGATGTAACTTCAAGCTGAAGATTAAATTCGCCACTCAAATGCGCTGGCGGTGTCAAAACCAGACCATCCGTCGACATATCTTCGCCGAGGAAGCCTAGCGGAATAGAAGCTTCGCCATTCACGATCGGGAGCTGTAGCGGGAACGTCTCGCCAGAGTCCGGATCCGTGTAGGCAATCGTCAAAGTCGAGCCTTCAGGAATGCCCGTCAGCGTAACTTCGGTGATGTGCTCAGAGATATCGTTCTTGTCGATATCGAAATTGATCGAAACAGGTTGATCTTCGATACCGGCTTCGACACTGCCCGTTACAGTCGGCACGTCGGCATCAGCCGCCAGCTCAACTGTCGCATTGCCAAATACGGTTGCGGTGGACTCGCCATCCTGGACCTGTGCGCTGATTTCAAGCTCAAACCCTACGCTATCGTCCGGAGAACCGACCAAACGTAGATTATTTAACTGATCTGCGGTTAATTCGTAGGTTCCTGTGTCATTTGCAGGTAGCACAACGTCGTTGCCATCGGCATCTGTATAGATCAGATGCGCACCCACAGCATTGCCACTCTCGTCCGTAACAGGCTCAAACGATGTTTGAATTTCTGTAACCGGATTGCCTTCGTCATCAAGAACCTGCTCGCCATTTTCATCAAGCACAGGCACTTCGGTGCTGACTTGCTGAACTTCGAGTGTTGGCAAACCACTGATCGTGACTGAGAGAACTTCTGAGCCATCTGTGTCTGTCAGCGCACTAGCGATATTCAGCGCCAGAGGCTGATCTTCGGTCCCTGCGAACGTGATTGGCGACGCACTGCCATCAACTGTCAGATCAACACCGCCAACTGAGAAGGAGAATGGATCAACGACACCAATCACCTCGACGTCCGTCGAATTCGTGGCAATTGCATCCGGCATAAATGACTGAGCGGCACCCATCGCCAATTCGATGACAGATCCACCTTCAGCAAGGAAGTCCTCGAGCGTTTGAAGTGGCTCACCCGTCAATTCATCCAATTGCGTTGAGAGGAACTCTTCCACCGCCTGTGTCGCTGCTTCGACGTAATCAACAGCGTAAGATGTGAAGCTAACGGTGAAGTCTTCAGCTGAATTTGCCGCGCCGGTGATGCTTAGTACGCCAGCATCGCCTGAAATGATCCATTGCCCGTCTGTTTGCTCAAGCGGCACACCGTCGATTGACAGTGTTGCGCCTTCGGGCACACCGGAAACAATAATGCTTTCGGCATCATTCGCGTCAGAGACAACATCAACGATTGCAATGTTGAATGGCGTGTCTTCAAGGCCAACAACCAGATTTGGCGAGTCGTTGAAGACAAAATTCTCAACGTTTTCAACGGTATCCGTGCCATCTGGCCCGGTTACTGTCATGACACCGTTAACAATGGAAATCGTGTTTTCGCCGTATGTGCCATTGTAGACGAGCGCGTCCATGCCCTCGCCACCATCAATGACGTCGTCGCCGATGCCACCATTTAAAATGTCATTGCCCTCGCCGCCGTCCAGCGTGTCGTCACCGCTACCGCCGAGCAGGATATCATTACCGCCGAGACCAAAAATCTGGTCATCGCCGCCAAGACCGGCAAGCAGGTTCGCGCCATCATCACCCGTGATGATGTCATCGCCGCTACCACCAATCGCATTTTCGACATCAATAATCGTGTCGACGCCAACGCCATCTTCGCCACCATCATCATACGCAGTCCCTGTATTCAGATTGATAACAAGATTGTCGTCAGACGCCGCAAACGTAATCGTGTCGTTACCCGCACCACCATCGTAGGTATCATCACCCGCACCAGGTGCCGCAATGAACAGATCATCTCCGTCACCGCCACTCAGGTAATCGTCGCCAGCACCGCCATCAAGTGTATCGTTACCGTCACCTGTTGTGACATTATTGGCGCCATCATCACCTGTTAAGACCCAGTTGTAATCGTAGTCGCTAAAGTCAAAATCTACGAGGACATCCGCCGTAACCGTCTGATTATTGGCAGACATGGATGTGTCTTCACTCAGGACCCCATCATTGACGAGTTGACGAATGTCGGCTGGAAGTGGATCGATATCTTCTTCGACCACTACGACCTCATCATCGTCATCATCAACAACGACGTCATCATCGTCGTCATCACCTGTAAGATCTTCGAGTTCTTCTTCGTCTACGAATTTGTTTGCGTCGGTCAAATCGCCGCGGGCCTGCTCAACAATATTCAGGCTACCGGCACCCTCGGTCACATCAATGAAGTCGTCTTCAAAACCTTCTTCACCACCTGCATCCGTTTGAAAATCATCAAGAAAATCAAGCGAGTCGCGTTCTTCACCCTCAACAGGAGCATCGCCATTGTAGTCTTCATATGTGTTACCGCTGGTCCGCTCGCCTTCGCTGTTCCGTGTAGGAAGGAAAGGCAGTGTCTCTTCACCGTAAGATGTCAAAATGTCATCAACGGTTACGATAGAGAACGGTGAAGGCGCGGAATCAAAGCTGGCAACCTGCGTGAAGGCGTTGGCATCATTAAGAACCTGCACACCGCCGTCGTTCACAACCACAACCTCACCAACGAACTCACCGAGTTCTTCCATGAGGTGAACGTTGAGGTTCTCGCCGTCACGAATATCAAGACCAACCTGCGTACCACGAATACCAATGGTCGCCACCGGCGTATCCAGTGTCATCGCGTCCGGGTCTGTCTTTGCCACCTGACCAGACACAAAGGTGAACACACCTTGCAGCACGGACATCGACACAGAACCTTCCTGTGTCGCCGGGTCATAAACCATTTCGTCAAGAACCATGCGGCCTTCAGAGCCCATCGCGAATGTGGTCTCGTCAGCAAGGAGCACACCAACCTTGCCATCAGGACCAGATTCCAGAATATCGCCCTGGAAAACTTCATCGCCAAGCTCAAGGCGGACGCGTTCACCGTCTGCACGGATCGCGAAGACTTCGCCTTCGAGGCTTTCAATGTTACCGATCGGCTCACCGTCGGTACCGGAAATCACATTTGGGTTTTCAGCAATGTTGCCACTGGCTTCTTGTGCCTGAATGGCTTCGACTTGCTCTGTTGGCATAAAGCCAAAATCGCCACCACCTGAAGGTGCGCCACCGTCTGCGGGACCTGCCATTGCTGATACGACGTCGCTACCAACCTCGGCACCATCGGCGGACACAAGGTTAGGTGGGTTTGGATTATCCTGATATCCCTCAACCGTAATGGTCGTGCCATCCGGGAAGGACATAACGAGATCGCCACCTTCGAATGTGAAGTCGGCATCTGCGACAGAAAGATTTTCTGGAATGTTTACGTCACCGGACTGCGCCCCATCGATTGAGAACGTGTTTTCCCCGGTCTGAACGGCATCGCCGTTGACGGTTAGATCGGCCATTTGTGTGCAACCCCTTGAACGATATCGTTTTTCCGTCGTTCAATACGGTTGATAATTTTTATTATTGTTCTTTTTCTGATGTTGTTATGCGTCAGTCGGGCGCGAGGGTCAACAGGCTTAGGCGTTAAGATCAGGAATATGATCTTAAATTTTTAGCTAAATTGAGATAGTAAGTAATTCCCCCTCACCTGTCCTCTCCCCCCATAATATGGTGGAGAGGCACTCACGCCTTAACGCACAGTTTAACTTATTCCTCTCCTCCTGATAGGAGGAGAGGTTAGGTGAGGAGGTGTTTATCTATAAAGATTTAAGCCGACTCAGCGCCGTAATACAGCGTCACAACATGACGTGCTTCAGCGAAGAACAACCAGCGCTCGGTAATGATACCGATACTCATCGCCGCAGCAGCGCCAAAACAGACAACCGCCGCCAATGGTCCCGTCGTCAGGTATGCCAGGATCAACAGCAATATCGGCACGATGAAGCCGAGGATATTGACGATACCCCGAAGCTTCTGCGCGTGTTTGCGACCGATTTTAAAGCCCATTTCCTGCATCAGATAGTTCTCTTCCGTATGCGGCCCATCAAGCAACGTCACGGTTTCACCTTTGAGACCTGTCGCAGACTTTGGCGTCGACGGATGGTTGGTTGTATCAATCAGATGCCAATAGCTCCGTTTGACCCGCCATGCGATCAGCACAGCGATCACTGCAAACGCCAGATAGCTTTTATCAATACCCACAGTCACAGACATTAATGCCGCAACCCAAACTGAGCCGGTCGCCAAACCAAGCATGATATAAACAGGTGCCGTCCATTTGTTTGACCACTGATGGATTGTCTTGAGGCTGCGATAGATCATTGCTGTGCAATAGATCGTGATCACTGCAAGTACCGCAGATGCAATTGCAGCGAGGCTGCCGACCCCTGACAGGTCGCCTTCCAATATCCAGAAATAGGCCAAAACCGCCCATGGACCAAAAGTAATGATCGACAGAACGCCCTCGCGCGATAGCCAGCTTGAGCGCCACTGAGACATGGCACGCCATGCACGCTCGGGATGCCCAAGGTGGCCCATTGACGACAGCAAGCCTGCTGAGACCAGAACAAACGCAAAGCCCAGGCCTAAAATGCCAAACATATGGTCAAGGGGGACAATGCCCATCACTGCAAGCACCGCGAGGATCGCTAACATACCGTATCCTGCGCCGGATGCGGTGGTGAAGAAGATAACTGAAAATGCTGGATGCATGACTTACCTCGAAAGCGCGCGGTCGACCCAGCGCAAAATAGGGTTATCGGTACCCGGTGTTACGGGCAATTCAGTTGGCATATCGCTCTTTTCCGCAGAATTTCGGCGTGGCCGGGGCGGAAGGTACTTGTTGGTCGGCTTGTAGCCCATCTCAGGCATCAAATCGTACCCCATCCGCTCAACAACGAGTTTGGAGACATCCGAGTTGGGGTCACCCAGATTACCAAAGTGACGCGCACCTGCCGGACATGTTGAGACACACGCCGGCACACGATCAACCTCTTCCATATTCTCGTTATAGATACGGTCGATACAAAGCGTGCACTTTTTCATGACACCTTCATCAGCATCATATTCACGTGCGCCGTATGGGCACGCCCAACTGCATAATTTACAGCCGATACATTTGTCCTCATTGACCAGGACAATACCGTCTTCTTCACGTTTAAAGCTGGCCCCCGTTGGACACACCGTGACACAAGCCGCATCTTCACAATGCAGGCATGATTTCGGAAAATGCACCGTGCGAGATGGCTCTCCATCTCCGGCAGAAGCTTCATACGTATGAATTCGATTGAACCAGACCCCAATCGGCTTCGGGCCGTATGGGTCTTTATCTGTCAATGGCGCGGCATGCCCCCCCGTGTTCCACTCTTTGCAGTTCACGGCGCAAGCATGACAGCCAACACAAATATCCAGGTCAATTACGAGGCCGAGCTTAGTCTCGGTAGATGCAGGTAGCGTTGTCATGATGAGCGCCCCTTTCTGAAGTCAGCACCGTACTTGAGTATGTCCGGTGCATCTTTAATGCCTGATGGACGCTCCAAAGTATCAAACTGCGGGAAGGATTCAGCATCTTCCGCGGCATCGGCTGGGCGAACACGGACACGAAGGTCGTACCAAGCAGCCTGACCAGTGACCGGATCAGAGTTTGAATATCGATATCCATCATCTCTTGGTGGCAGCAGTTCCGAAATCACATGGTTCAGCAAAAAGCCTTTCTTGGCTTCACCGGCCTTTGGATCAAGGTTCCAGGCTCCCGAGCGTTTACCAATCGCGTTCCAGGTCCAGACCGTGGATTCCTCCACGCCGTCCATGACAGAAACCTGTACACGAATACGCCCGTGATAGCTTTCGACCCACGCCCAGCCATCGTCCTCAATGCCTAGCTTGGCGGCCGCGACATGGCTCATGTAAAGCTTGTTTGAGTTCGTAATTTGACGAAGCCACGCATTTTGCGAGCCCCACGAATGATACATGTGCATGGGTCTTTGGGTCAGCGCGTGCATCGGGTACTCCGTCGTATCGATCATGGAGTGCTCAAACGGTGGATACCAGATCGGCATTGGATCAAAGTACGCATCAACCCGAGCGCGCTCACGTTCGGGCGGCTGAATGTCGCCATGACCGCGTGCCGCGTTTCTGAACTTTTGCAGTATTTCAGAATATATCTGCAAGACGATTGGCTCAGCGCTGCCAATGAAGCCAACGCTTTTCGCCCAATCAAGATATGACTTGTTGGCAAACTTGAAGAATTTCTGATCATCGGTGAAGTGATGCGACCAGAAGCAACCGTTCTCGATGTACTTATCAAGCTGCTTTGGGTTAACCTCACCTTTGCCATGCTTATCGCCGTTTGCACCACGCCAGCCTGCGAGCGGGCCAATGCCCGGCCCACGCTCATGATTGACGATATAGTCAGCATATCCGCCAGGATATTTTGGAGCCCCGTCGTCATTGGTCATACCGGGCAATCCCAATCGTGCCCCCAGATCAAGCAGAACCGTCTGAAAAGGTCGAACATCACGATCAAGCTCAATGACAGGTTGGCGGATTGCATCCTGTGCAGCGTCTGCCTCGCAGATGGGGCGATCCAGCAACGAGATACAGTCCCAACGCTCAAGATACGTGGTATCTGGTAAAACCAGATCTGCATATGTCACCATTTCCGAATAATAAGCATCAGAATAGATGATCCGGGGAATCTTGTACTCACCGGTTTTCTCGTCGACATCGGTCAGCATTTTCATCGTGCCCGATGTATTCATCGACGAGTTCCAGCTCATATTCGCCATGAACATGAACAACGTATCAATCGGGTACGGATCGCCCTTCCACGCATTGGTGATCACCATGTGCATGAGGCCGTGTGACGATAACGGGAACTCCCACGAGTACGCTTTGTCGATACGACCTGGCTTACCTTCGCTGTCGACAATCAGGTCTTCGGGGCCTGTTGGGAAACCAAGTGGCGGGCCGTTCAACGGCTTACCTGCGTGAACTGTGCCGGGCTTACCTGCGGGCTTCAACGCTGGTGGGATCGGTTTTGGGAATGGTGGCTTGTTACGGAAGCCGCCCGGGCAATCGACACTACCAATGATCGTCTGCAGCAAATGGATCGCACGACATGTGTGGAAGCCGTTTGAGTGCGCCGAGATACCACGCATTGCGTGCATCGCAACCGGGCGACCGATGAACTTGTCATGCTTGCGGCCATAGGCATCAACCCATGGTGTATTGATCTCAATCGTTTCCTTGAACGCAACATGCGCAATTTCAGCCGCAATCCGACGGATGGTCTCTGCTGGAATGCCGGTTTGTTCTGTCACCGCATCCGGCGTGTACTTGGCATCCAGATAGCGTGCCGCCATAAGTTGGAACGATGGCACCGCGGCGCGGCCATCTGCGAGGGTCACGTTACCAGCCAGGACCGGCTTTGCTGTGATATCTGTGGATTTCGCGAAATCTTTCTTCTCACCGTCCCAAATCAATGGGCAGCCATCCTCATCACGTGCAAACAAGCCGTCGTCCGCACTGCCCGGATCCTGAATAACCAACCACGGGGCATTCGTGTAAGCTGCGAGATAATGCTCGTCGATATTTCCTGTCCGCAGCAATTCGTGAATGATCGACATCACAAACAGGCCATCAGTGCCGGGCTTGATGCCAAGCCATTCGTCTGCAATCGCCGAATACCCGGTACGTACTGGGTTCACAGAAACAAACTTGGAGCCATTTGTTTTGAGTTTACCAAGGCCGATTTTGATCGGGTTCGAGTCATGATCTTCAGCAACGCCAAACATCACAAAATACTTTGCGCGCTCCCAGTCTGGCTCACCAAACTCCCAGAACGAACCGCCAATGGAATACAGGCCCGCGGCGGCCATGTTAACTGAACAGAACCCCCCGTGCGCTGCGTGATTTGGCGTCCCAAACTGGCTTGCCCACCAACCGGTGAGAGATTGTGACTGGTCACGACCCGTGAAGAACGCCAATTTCTTCGGGTCGGTTTCGCGGATTTTACCCAGCCAGCCAGTCGCGATCTGCATCGCCTCATCCCACTCGATCTCTTCAAACTCGCCGGACCCCCGGGGACCCACGCGCTTCAGCGGCTTTGTGAGTTTCGCAGGAGAATTCTGCGTCATGATCCCGGCCGACCCTTTGGCGCACAGAACACCACGGTTCACAGGATGGTCCTTGTTGCCCTGGATGTAGCGGATTTTGCCGTCTTTAAGGTGGACTTTGATGCCACAACGACACGCACACATATAACAAGTGGTGCATTTCACCTCGTCTGCGACGACTGGCGATGTGTCCACATGATTGTCAGAACCACTCATAATTTGATGTCCCCCACCTTGGTCATTTTGCCCAGCATGGCGCAGCTGGTCGTATTCTTGTCTAACTTTGTGCCAAAGAATAACTAATCAGTCCAATGAGTAATTATTGTCAATCCAATCGATTTTACTTATTAATTTACCCCATGACTTTGACACAGTTAAAAATCTTTATCGCAGTTGCTGAGCGCGGCCATGTGACCCGTGCCAGCGAACATCTCGGCATCACCCAGTCCGCAGTGTCTGCGGCAGTGAGTGCGCTGGAAAACCAATACGAGGTTAAGCTGTTTAACCGTGTCGGTCGCGCGATCAAGCTCTCGGAAGCTGGCGAGTTATTTCTGGGCGAAGCTCAAGCCGTTGTTGATCGTGCAGAGGCTGCACAGAGGATGCTTCGGGAACTTGGTGGCATCACCGTGGGTCATCTCGAGATTGCTGCCAGCCAGACGATTGCGAATTATTGGCTCCCCCGTCGCCTCGCAATGTTTCATGCGTTGTATCCCGGCGTTGTCTTGAATGTCTCTATCTCCAATACACGTGAAGTTGAGACTGCCGTGGTAAATGGTGCGGCAGATATCGGCTTTGTTGAGGGCACAATCCGGGCGCCTCAACTCATTCTCGATGAAGTCGACTATGATCAATTGATCCTTGTCGGTGCCACGTCCGAATGGGCGCACAAGGACAAGGGCCAAATTGACATCGCGGCCTTGCCGTGGATCGTACGGGAAGCTGGCTCTGGAACACGCGAGGTTCTGGAACAGGTTGCCAGCAATGCGGGGTTGAAATGGCAGGATCTCAATATTGTTCTGGAACTTCCCAGTAACGAAGCCGTTCGTGAGGCTGTGGACGCGGGCGCCGGTGTCACCCTCATCTCTCGTTATGTCATATCAGCGTCTATCGATTCAGGCACTTTGACGCAGCTTGAATTGGATATTCCGCCCAGAACCTATCATATGGTCCGTCATCGAAAGCGCGTCCCCAGCGCAGCGCGGCGCGCCTTTGTTGATATGATTTTATCCGGGACTTTACCAACCGCCTGATACGATCCGGCGGGCTCAGATATCAGCTCTGCCCTGATGGTGCGAAACGCTTGAGGAACGCTTCTTCGTTGTTGGTGCGCAAATACTCGATCGCACAACCCAGCATATGATCTTTCTCGTCGCCTATTGCCGGGCATGCCGTCTCGGAAATACGGGGTCGCTCGCGTGCAATATCCCGCGCCTGAGCAGGTATGGCGCCGGGCAAATCCGCCTCACGTCGTCCCGTCGGCTGAGCTTCCGGGTCAATATCCGCAATGATATTGATATCTGGCGAGACACCAAGTGCCTGCAGGGTCTGATTGGCGGGCGAGTAATATAATGCTGTCGTCAGGCGCAACGCGCCATCCAATGGCATTGGCATAATTGTCTGAACCGACCCTTTGCCAAAAGTCTGGCGCCCCATAATGATTGCCCGGTGATGATACTGGAGCGCACTGGCGACAATTTCAGAAGCAGATGCTGAACCTTGATTAACCAGAACAATGATAGGTGCGCCGCTTGAGGCATCCCCTGGATCCGCATAGTAGGCCCGCTCGTTGCGACCTTTGCGGCCCTTGATGGAAACTATTTTTCCACGCTCAAGAAAAGCATCCGCGACGATGACCGATTGATTGAGCAGACCACCCGGATTGTTTCTGAGGTCAACGACAACACCACGCAAATTCTTATCAAGTTGCTTTTTGATATCTGCAATCGCCAGGTTGATGCCGTTCTTGGTCTTTTCATTGAATCGCGTGATCCGGATGTAGCCAATATCGCCCTCAATGCGATGACGAACAGATTTTACTTCGATAATGGCACGAACGATATTGAGCGGGAAATCATCGACGCCTTCGCGACGGACGATAATGTCCACAGGCTCACCCGGCTTACCTCGCATCAAATTCACGGCCTGACGTAAATTCAGTTCTTTAAGATCAACGCCATCGACATGCGTGATCAGGTCTCCCGGCAACATTCCGGCACGCTCGGCCGGCGTATCTTCGATCGGAGAAATGACCTTTACGTAGTCTTTCTCCATCGTGATCTGGATTCCCAGCCCGCCAAACTCACCTTTTGTGTTGGCAAAGCTGTCACGAAACTCTTCTGCGTTTAGATAGCTCGAATGCGGGTCGAGGTGCTTTAGCATTTTGTGCAACGCATCTTCGACCAATTTCCCTGCCGGCATGCTGGCGGGTTCGGCGTCTTTGGTCTTCACACCAGAAATCGCCGCATTGATCATTTCACGATCATCAATCTCGTGAACATAGCTCGCACGAACCCTTTGGTAGGCAAAGTTGAAGTAATCCAGTCTTTCACGATCGGATGCATCGTCGACATAAGTATCGTAGATACGTTCGAAACGATCCAGTTCCGCACGCGTTTCGGCAGGCAGACTGGCCGTCTCTTGGTTCATCGCCATGACCACGCGGCCAATCGCAGACTGATTGGTCACGCACGCGGTAATCAGCGTGACAAGCAATACACCCGCAACACCCACAATCGCGAACCGCGACAATCGCCAATCACGCTGTTTAGTCGGCTTCACATTAGGTATGCGAGAGCTCAACCCTCAACCATCCGCTGTGATTTTGGCGGTAAGTTCCGCCAGTACGCGGTCAGCATCGTCATTTTCGACCTGACAGGTACCCGCATTTTCATGGCCGCCGCCATCGTATTTGAGCATCAACTCACCCACATTGGTTTTTGATGTCTTATTCAAAATTGACTTGCCGGTCGCGAAAACCGTGTTCAGCTTATTCAAACCCCAGAGGATGTGAATAGACATATTGCAGTCCGGGAACAGCGCATAAATCATGAACCGGTTACCAGCGTAAATTGTCTCTTCGTTACGGAGATCAAGAACAACGAGATTATCCGTGACCGTTGAGCAGCGCTTGATCTGATCCTTGAATTTGCTTTCATGTTCAAAATACAGATCGACACGTTCTTTAACGTCAGGAAGCGCAATAATTTCATCTACCGTGTGATTGCCGCAATAGTCGATCAGTTGCATCATCAATTGATAGTTGGAAACTTTGAACTCGCGAAAACGACCCAAGCCCGTGCGGCTGTCCATCAGCATGTTCAGCAGATCCCAGCCTTCTGGTTTTAGAATTTCAGCTTCGGTAAACTGAGCACTATCACCTTTATCAACAGCGACCATCATGTCGTCTGCGATATTCGGGAACTTCTCTTTACCGCCATAATAATCGTAAACAACCCGAGCCGCCGAAGGCGCATTTGGGTCGATAATATGATTGTCTTTTTCACCAACACGAATGGTCTCACTGTGGTGGTGGTCGAACGCCAAATGCACCCCGTCGACATATGGCAGGTTCGTCGTAATATCGCCATCCGAGATCAGGATCGTACCGTCCTGCATGTCCTTTGGATGCACAAATTTAATGTCGTCAATAATCCCAAGATCTTTCAGCAATACAGCACAGACGAGCCCGTCAAAGTCGCTTCGTGTCACCAGTCTAAATTTTTGATCGCTCATCCGAGCCTCCCTGTTTTTTTGTATCACTTTGGCCTTTTTTAAGCCGCTCATTCGATTTTGGTTCCTGCACCCCTAGGAATGCAAGGACGTATTCAATTTTATCCTAATTCACACTTTTCTAATACTGTGGCGAAGCCAGATACTGGTACACAAAAGCACAACAGCCCCTGCTTGATGCATCGCCGCCAAGCCAATCGGCACTACCAGCAACAGTGTTGAAATTCCTAATAGGACCTGTACTAAAACAGCCAGCATTAAGACATTGGAGCGCATTCGTACGGCCGCCGTCTGCGCCCGGCACAACCACCACACGTATAAGACAAGGCCGAATGTCGTCATCGCCAGAACCCGGTGATCAAATTGCACCGTCGGAATGTCTTCAAAGAAGTTCTTGTACCATGGGCTTAGCTGAAATCCTTCGCTTGGAAAAATCTCGCCCAGCATCAATGGAAAGGTGTTGTAGATCATGCCGGCATTCAGACCCGCAACCAAAGCGCCCGAAAAAACGGTGACAAACACGATAGCAACCGTCAGGGAGGACAACCGTCGTAAACCCGCAGGTGCTGGTTCGCGGGGGGATGCCAGAAGATCGAGCGCAAACCACAAGCCCATCGCGATGATTAAAAATGCCATGAGCAAATGGGTTGCAAGCCGATACTGACTAACATCCGGGTGATCGACGAGGCCGCTTTTCACCATCCACCACCCAATAACACCCTGTAACCCACCTAATGCAAACAAGATGCTCAGGCGGATAATCAGCGCCTTATCGACCCATTTTTTGTAGACAAACACAGCGAATGGCACCGCGAACGCAAGTCCGATGATCCGTCCCCACAAGCGATGCAGATATTCCAGCCAGAAAATACCTTTGAACTCATCAAGGGTCATGCCAGCATTGATCTTCTGATATTCCGGAGACTGACGGTATCCGTCGAACTGTGCCTGCCACGCGGCATCTCCAAGCGGCGGCAGCCATCCCGTCACAGGACGCCAATCGGTCATCGAAAGCCCGGATTCCGTCAATCTGGTGAACCCGCCCAAAACAATCATCGCAAAGACCATTGAGCAGATCGCAAGCAGCCACATCCCGATTATGCGGGATGCACGGCTGGTTTCAGTCTGTCGTTTGGGCGTTGTCAAAATGAACCCTCTTGATTGCGCCCCATCAGGTAGTAGATCATCCCTTGTTTGTCCATGCGTGATCCGCGATAACCTGTCGATAAGTCGATTTGTTCAATATTTGATACGTATGATGAGCCAGAACTGATGACTGCTGACGAAAATAAAATCCAACCTGTTATGCTGGTCGGTGCAGGTCCGGGAGACCCGGATTTATTGACCGTCAAAGCCCATCGTCTTTTAAGCGAAGTTGATGTCGTGGTCTATGATCGCCTCGTCTCAAAATCAATTATGGCACTCATTCCCGCAACAACCGAGCGTGTGTTTGCCGGAAAACGGGCATCAAATCATTACATGCCTCAGGACGATATCAACAATACGTTGGTCGACCTGGCAAGGCAGGGTAAACGCGTCATGCGCCTTAAGGGTGGAGATCCGTTCGTGTTTGGTCGCGGTGGCGAAGAGGCATTACATCTTGTCCGCAATGGTGTGCCGTTCGAAGTTGTCCCCGGCATTACATCTTCGGCAGGATGCGCCGCCTATGCTGGAATCCCGTTGACCCACCGCGGCCTTTCACACGGGGTTCGCTTTGTGACAGGGCATTCCAAAGGCGATGATCCGCTTGAGCTTGATTGGCGCAGCCTTGCAGACCCCGACACCACGCTTGTAGTTTACATGGGCATGGCAAACGTCGCTGAGATCGCTTCAAAGTTGATCTCTCATGGGCTATATGGTGAGACACCGGTCGCGGTCATCAATATGGGCACCCGCCCGTCTCAGAAAACACTCATTACAAATCTGAACGAATTACCAACGTGCGTTGCAAGCGCATCTATTAAAGGCGCGACACTTTTTGTGATTGGTGAAGTTGTGACCCTGGCAGAAGAATTGGCCTGGTTTACCGAAGCCGCTCCCGCCAAAAACTGCATAGACTAATCTGTGACGTTACATGTCCCGATCGAGGGCACGTGCAAGTACCATGTAAACCTTACCCATATCCGAAGACAGGAACGTTGCATGCAGCATCGAGTTCGGGTCGCGCTTTGAAGCTTCATCAAGCAGCTTTTCGAATTCCTCGAGATAGCGCGTCACGTAATCGCGGAAAGTCCCGTCTTCCTGATAGGTCTGGCGAACCTGCTGTAACTTGGTCTTCTCACGGAAACCAAGCAACTTACGGACGAAGATACCCTTCTCGCCCTTATTAAATCGACGCCAATCCTCTTCTGAGACCTGCGTCTCCAGAACCCGACTGATATCAACAGCTAGTGACTGTAACCGCTCAGAGATAAATGTTGCCTGACGCGTGAATTCTTCAAGGTCGGTCTGTTCCGTCCGCTCAGAAAGCGATGCCAGCAATGCTGAAGCTTCGTTGGACGCCGCGCGTACAGATTCTGTGCGTTCATCAAGAACTTTGTTGATCTCTTGTGATTTCCGCGCAACCTCACCGGTTGCCGTCGATAGTGCATCGACATGAGAGCGCACAGATTGATCCCATGCTCCAACTTTACCCAGCGCCGCATCGGTGGTGCTTGAGAGTTCCTGTGCCCGGCGTGCCAAAGCTTCACCCAACGCCTCGAGCCCACGCTCGGCACGATTATAAGTGGTCGAGAGATCCTGCATCTGACGCCGCAGTCCTTCTGTTCCCCCTTCGAGACGCTCAACGATCTCATCACTTCGATCACCCGACTCATGGATTTGAGTGCGTAACTGATCAGCAGCGCGGGTAAGTTTGGATACATTGAGGTCTGCGGCCATCGATGCCTCAGTCGCCCGCGCGCCAATTGTCTCACCGACCCGCTCGAGACGATCCAGGGCGTCGTCACTGGTTGTTTCAAGAATATTGCCGCGATGACGTAAGCCGTCTGTAGCCTCTTCAAGCTGTGCAGTTGCCTTCCGTGCGACAATGCTGACTTCCTGATACCGTTCGCGAAGCGCCTGACTAACTTCCGTCATCTCCTGCACGCCCCGTTGTGATGCATCACTGAGATCACGCGCACCATCACGTAAATCTGCATTCACGGTTTGCACTTGGTTTGAAGCTCGCTCTGCGGCCTGCGACACGTCATCTGTGTTGCGTTGAAGCGTGTCGGCAACAAGGCTCATCAATTGATTTGCACGATCGGCCGTTGTGCTCATTTCATGGGAACGAGATTGCATTTCTTCACTGACCCGAGCGAGACGAGACGCAGCATCATTTGCAGTATTCGTCAGGCCGGATGACTGCTGATTAAGCAAATCTGCGAAGCGCTGAACGTGGGTTGTTGCAGACTCATAAGTGCTGGTCAGCACCTCGGAGCTCTTGTGCAGTATCTGCCCCACATCGCCCATGCGCTCGCGCGTTTTATCAAGCGAGTTATCAAGCTGCATGTGGTTCTGTTTTAGCGCACCCGAAATTCCCGCAAGGTTCTCCGCTGCCCTGTCGGTTGATCCCGTTGCTGTCTCAACTTCGCGTGCTAATTCACGCCCAACATCTTCAAGGCGGCTGAGTGCATCCGATGCGGTTTCACGCATTGCATCCGCACTCTTTTGCATCTCGTTTGCAGTGGTTGTTACACGCCCTGTTGCGTGATCCGCCGCGGTTGAAAGCTCCAATGATCCGGCCTGCAGTATTTCGCCTGCATCGACCATACGGCGACGGACATCATCACTGACCGCATCGACCTGCAAGGCGCGTTCTTTGATAACATCCCCGACACTTTCAATCTCTGCATAGGCACTGCCTGAAATTGTGCCCAAGTCCTCAGACTGCTTATGCAAAAGGTCGGTCACCAGATTCAATAGTTGCGCCGCACGGTCCGACGCTTGCGCGACTTCATGAGATCGATTTTCCAGCAGTTGGCCAACGCTCTCAATATTGTCGACGGCTTCAAGCGAGTTCTTGCCCAGCTTGTCTGATTGACCCGCGAGAATACTGGAAACAATGTTGATCTGAACAGAGGCCTGTTCGGAAGTTGCCAGCAATTCCTGCAAACGTTCGCTCAGGTCTTCACCGACAGCCATCAGGCGCGCCTTAGCCGTGACGCTGGACTGGTCAATATTGGTTGTTTCCCGGCGAATGACTTCACCAGCATCCGCAAGAATATTAGCAGATTTGGATGACACCTGCGCGAGACGGTCTGCATTGTTCTGCAAGGTTTCCGTGACCCGTTCAATCCCCTGCTCTGCCCGCGCTGAAACCGCCGTGAGCTCTTGGAGTTGATCCTTTGCCTCGCGGCCAAGATCGCTCATGGTCCGTTGTGCCAGCTGACTGCTCTCGGTTACCGCCCCCATGTCTTCTCGGGTGACGCGGGCGGTCTCAGAGATGCTTTCAGCCCCCTGGCGCACAGCTGCCGCCCCATGATTAAGGGCATGTGCAGCACGGGTCACATCTGATACGCCCTTATCGGCAGATTGCGTAACCGTTGCTGCGGTCTCATCCAACAGTTCGTTCAGGCGTGCGAGACGAGCATTTGCCGTATCCGCGACACTGTCGATATCAGACGAACGACGGCGCAATGCCTCCCCGGCTTCGTCCATCCGAAGGACGCTTTGATTAGCGGTCCGCGCCAATGTGCTGGCCTGTTCGCCCAATGCTTCACCGGCTTCCGAAAAGCGCTCGATGGAGCGTCCAGCGGTTTCATCAACCTGATCGGAACGACGGCGTAGCTCCTCGCCCACGCGTGCGACCTCTCCGAGGACCCGTTCGGTAATCGTCGACAGTTCGTCGGAGTCCCGACGCAAAATATTGCCAACATTTTCTGCGCGTTCTGATGCAGTATCCGCTGCCTCGGACATCTCACGGGCCTGGCTTCTAAAGGCTTCTCCGGTGCGACTCACGCGTTCTGTCACTTGTGCAGCGGTTGTCTCAATGCGCCGTGCATCTTCACGCAAGGCATCCCCGACGTCCTGGACATCGGCAGCAACCTTATCTGATGTTTTCGCAAGCACATGTGTCTGGTGTGCGAGATTGCTCTCGATGTCCTTTGTGCGTTCCTGAACCTGATCAGCCGTCGCCAAAAGATCTTTAGACTGTCGTTCAAGCAACGACCGCATCCGCTCCGTCTGCGCCAATGCATCTGCATTTCGCGCGGTCATATCCTGAGCCTGAATTTCCAGCATGTCCGCGCTAGACCGTAACTGCTGATCCGCATCTCCGGAGAGATCGACGAGTGCTGCAATACGATCACGAACCGCATCGCCAATGGCCTGAAGTGCACTGGTGGTATCTTCGGCTCGGGAATTTGCCTCATCAACGCTTTGCTTTAGGGCGTCCGTGCGCTCATCAAACACGCCTGCAACTTCTTCGACACGCTTCGACGCTGTATTCGCAGCGTCATGCAATTCCTGTGTCCGGCGACCAATAACGTCGGTGAGATCTTCAGCACGTGATGACGCGCGATCGGACGAAACCGTTAGATCGCTGGCGTGTTTTTGCAGACGTTCGCCGACATCTCGGGCGCGCTCGGTCGCATTGTCTGTCGCGTGTGTTAAATCTTCGGTCTGACGACGCAGTGCGTCTGCGACGGCGTGGGCGCGCAGATCAGCATCCTCTGAGACCCGCGATAACTCCAATGCACGTTCGCGGACCAGTTTACTCACAGCCTCGCCACGACTCATGGCATCCTCGGTCGCCCTGTTCAAATCACGGGTTTGCTGACGCAAAGAATCCGTCACTTCACGTAGACGCGACTGCGCGTGGTCGCTGGGGTAAATCATCTGGCGCATCTGCCAGCGTAGCGCTTCGGCCTCGTGTTGAATATTCGCGCCGCGATGGTAGGTCAGGACAACCATCCACAATAATGCAACCGGTGTCGCGATGCCTGCTGCAAGACCACCCAGCTCATGTGGCAACAATGCCGTAATATTATTCCATCCTAGGTTCGTCTCAACGAATGAATAGGACACCCATGACCACGCAGCCGTCGCCAACAAAGCGCCCAGCGGTAACAATTTCCACTTCACCCACAATGGAGTTGGTGGTGCTACTGGCGCATCCTCCAATGATCCCGAAGATGGCGGTGGCGGGGCATCACGCCCGGCCGGAATAATGGCACCAAGACTGTCTGCGATAGCCTTTTGCGAACTATCACCGGGGTCTTTTTGCGGGTCGGCAGCTTTGTCTGCCATATTTATTACTCCTGACGGATTTCGGGTCTTTAATGATAGAGCCCTATATCATGCGCCGTAAACTCACATTTTGCATATATATTGTGTTTTAAGTGGATAACTCTGTGATTAACTCAATCAGCCGCTCAGCACTCTGACCATCCAAATTATCACCAAAAAGTGCATTTCTGTATCGTTCTCGTACTTCTTTGCCTGCATCTGGTGTTTTCAAGGCTAAATCAACCGCTCTGGCCAGGTCTTCAATCCTATGGATTTCGCGCCCGACCTCACGCCAACGCCACTCAACACCCTGCGGATCATAGTTCGCGGTATCGGACGCATGAGCCGGGTCTTTGAGCAGAATGATCGGACGATCAACAATCAGGAAATCGAACATCACGCTTGAAACATCACTCACAAGCACATCTGCATACCTGAGATACGGTAAAATATTGGCGTCCGGATTATCAACGAGCACAACATGCTCGTTTGCCGCGGCGATGTCTCGCCAGCGTTCAATCAGCTTCGGCGCATCCGCAAACATATCCGGGTGAGGCTTTATGACGAGCGTCACGTCAACCCGGTCGCCACGAATACGCTCAACAATATCCTCACCGAGGATATCAACCGAATTCATCCCAAGGTGCTTACCCGGGGCATAAAGAATAACCGCACTGGCCCCTTGCAGGCTTGATGGGGCTGCGATCTGGTCACCACGAAGCATCGGATCGAGCGGCAAATGCCCCGTCACACGAATCTGGCCCGGTTCTGCAAACCCCAGTTTTGCCCAGGCATCACCTATAATGGGTCCGGGTGCACAGACGATATCGGCGCCGTCAAATGCGGTGGGAAAACGATTTTGCGACGCCAGGAACACAGGCGCAGAAATCACCAGAGCATTTGGCACGAGCGAGCGCACAAGTGCCGTCTGCGTCGCCCCGGATACCACCACGTCTGGCTTGAAATCCGCCAGATCACGGCCGTCTGACGTCAAAAGCGGCCAATGGGTCCCAAGTAAACGTGCAAACAAATCATGAAATGCATGAAACTGTTGCGCATCATTAAAATGCAGCGCAACCCGACGTGTGGACGCATCTCGGTCCGCCAGTTTCTGGCCATCTCGCTCGACGCCAAGGCTCATCTCCCCGGCCCGCGCGATAAGATTGCCAGGTTTTAGTTTCAACGCATCTTTGAAGGACTGCACAGCTTCGGCACGGCGCCCGGCACTTTTTCTGGCGTATCCAAGATGCACCAACGCTTCAACCCGCTTTGGCTGCAAGCGGAGACTTCGTTCCAAAGACTTGACTGCCTCATCCGCAGCGCCCGCACGTCGATAAGCCGCACCGAGAAAATAGTGTGCGTCGGCGCTCTTGGGCGCTAACTCGACGGCTTCCTGAAGAAACGCAATGCCCTCCTGTTGATCTCCTTTGAGGAACAACGCTTTGCCAAGATCGAGTCTGGCTTCGAGTGCACTCGGATTGCTCGCGAGCGCATTTTCAAAATGTTGAATGGCATTGTCCAAGTCGTGCGCTTCTGCACGCATTTCACCAAGCTGCTGATTGGCGATAGGATCATTGGGATTTTGCGCCAAGGCACTTTGGAAATACTCCATCGCGGCATCATCAGAGCCTTGCCGACGCGCAGAAAGGCCTAGATCTACTAATGAAACGCCGTCCGGTTCCTTTAGTTCTGCTTCTGGTGCGGGCATTTCGCCTTCGGCCAGTCGGATCATCCCCATTTTTGCCAGCCATCCGAGCGAACGCGGCAATCGATATCGACGTCGCTCAGGCAGTAACTCGGCAAGCTGAATGACCTCGACGCTATCTCGCTCGCTCAAATGTGCGAGAACGTGGGCTTGCTCTTCTTCTTCAAGCATCGCGTGGGACGCCGTGTCATTTATCGGATTGAGCCGGAGACGTCGCAACCGCTCCCCGATCCCTTCGCCCCCCTTGATACCAGGCGCCAATGAGACCCTGGTTCGTTCTCCAATAACGTGACTGGCAAACGGCTGGAATACAGAAAAAGGATCATCCAAATGAGGTATCGCCGGGCGACCGATCACAGGAGGCGTTACCTCAGTACGATCCACACGGACGCGCCGAAGCTCCGCCCACAATGCTTGATGCCGACGAATGACAACCGGCCAATCATAAGTTTCCACAGCCGTCTTTCGAGCATCCGCGCTCAACTCTTTGCGATGCTCAATATCTCCGGCAAGGGCTTCGAAGGCATCTGCCGCGGCGCGAATATCAACAGCAGTGGCCTGACTAACCGTGCCTGACAAAAACAGATCAGCCCGTTTCTCATCGATCCCCATGATATGATTTTCGGGTGCCAATGTCAGATCGCCACCGCTCTCCGACAACGGCAACCACGTCGGTATCAGGTATCCATTCTGGCCGTTACTGACGACATCGCGATTGCTGCCCCAATCCGCTGCGACAACAGGAAGCCCCGCTGCCATCGCCTCAATCATTTCCGTATCAACACTGTGGCCAACTGCATCATCAAACGACGCATAGGTATCGGCTGCGTACCAGACCTGATCACGAATATCAGCTTCACGTCCATCCAGGAAAATTGCATTTACGGCTGGCGCAAATTCTTTCACGGCGTCCCGATAGGCGCGTTCTATTTTTTCATTATCAAACCAGCCTGCCTGCAAAAGATGGATGCGTGCCCCGGTTCGACGCGCAGCGGCTTCGAGCGCCAAAAATAACGGGGTCGGGTGTGCACGCTCATAAAACGCAAAGTTCCCTGTCGCCAACACACAAAAATCATCTTCTTTGATCCCAAGGCGGCGGCGAATGCCTTTTCGAATGTCGATGGTGTTGTCCGTCTCGGCATAGCGAGATGTATTAACGCCGGGCGGTATCACAAAGCTTACGCCCGCAAATGACGCAGCCCCGCCCATCCGAAAGGAGAGGTATTCACTTTGCACGGTAAACAAGCGCTCGCCAGCTGCCTTTAACGTCTTTGAGGGATATACAATCGCATCCCAATGCTGCGCTGGTGCAATCAACAAGTTCAACAGTTCTGCCTGGGTTGACGCGGCCCCCAAATTTTCAATTTCACCAACAACAGAATACTGCCGTTGTGCCATTGTCCGACGTCGCCACATCAAGGGCCCGATGTCCGCGCCGGACAAACGGATCACCGGCGCGTGTTCAAATCCTTTGCGGTCTCCAGGTGCAACGTAGCGACATTCGCGCCCTGCCGTATCCGCTTTGGCAACCCGTTCGAGGAAATCATCAAAGTCAGCGGGATCATGAGACTGGCAAAAGAACGCCGGGACGTCGCTATGTTTAACAAAAGCACCTAGAAACGATCCTGAAGGGCGAGGACGCGCATCAATGTCGCGGCGGTAAAAATGCACAGCGTTCTCAACACCGTCACGATGCAGCATATCACTTTTTTTGACTGGTTTGACGTGAACCACCATCATTGCCCCCTAGGCAAACCAAACATTCTCAAGTCAGGTGCTGACCGCCAGTTACCCAAATTTCAGTCCCGGTCACGTACCGGCTATCATCTGAACACAGATAATAAATCGTCCCGGCAACATCGCCTGGCGTCCCCATGCGTTGTAACGGAATTCGGGGGACAAGAAGGTCGTACTCTGGTCCAACCATCTCGGTCTCGATCTCACCCGGCGCAACAGCGTTTACACGCACGTCCAGTTCCGCAAACTCATTGGCCATTTCACGGGTCAACCCAGATAGGGCGGTTTTGGAAATCGAATACGCTGATCCTGCAAATGGATGAATATAGTGTCCGGCAATCGATGTAATATTCACAATCGCCCCGGTACCCTTGTGCAGTTCTGCCGCAAAGCCGCGTGACAGCTTCAACGGCGCAAAGAAGTTCAATTCGAACACATCGTGCCAGGCATCCAAATCCCCGTTTAGAATGCCAAGGCGCTCCTTGTACGGGGTTTTTGGCGACATCCCGGCATTGTTCACAAGCGCATTTAATGGTGCACCATCAAGCGCTACCTTTGCCTCTTTGATGAAGTTAAGGATGCTGTCATGGTCGCCGAGATCCGTTGGAATATGGCTTGTCCATTTAGGCTCGCGCTTGCAGGCCTCGGGTGCTTCTTCACGCGAGCAAGTGATGATATTCCAGCCCCGCTCCAGAAACAGCTTTGCCGTGTGGTGACCAATACCGCGGCTGGCCCCGGTAATAATGACTGTCTTACGTTCTTCAGATGCATTCATGCCGAAAAGGTACTTTATACAAGCCATTCTGACCAGCGCCAGCGCACGGGATTTTTAAATCGTTTTGCCCAGAAATACATGACGTCTCAGCACATTTTGTTATCATGTCGGTATGTGTTCCAGATACGAAATCAATACCGGTGCTCGCGAGATGATGCAGGCTCTTGAGTTGAAATCGCCGCCACCGCTCCCGAATGCGCCGATTGTGCGTCCCACGGACATTTCACTGATCATTACGCAGGGGAATGAAGCGACGCTGCAACCCTGGGGCCTTAGTGTTAATTGGACAAAACAGCCAATGATCAATGCCCGTGCAGAAACGTTGACAGAGAAACCGACGTTTCGCGGACTTTTGGATCAACGCTGCCTGATCCCTGTCAGCGCCTATTTTGAATGGCGTAAACTGGAAGATGGTACGAAGCGCAAAAACACGATCACTGCGCCCGATACACCAACGATGACCATGGCCGGACTGACCGATGGCACACGCTTCACAATGATCACATGCACCCCGTCACCGACTGTTGCGCATATTCACAGCCGCATGCCGGTCATTCTGGCGCGTGATGCGGCGAATTCGTGGATGACGAACGCAGCTTTTGATGATGTCTCGTCGTTGCTCACGCCCTACTTGGGTGATCTTGAATATGAAGAAGAAACACCAGCCCCGCCTGCGCAGGCAGATCTATTCAGCTAGCCGCATTGCCCCCGGTGACGGAGAAGTTGATCCGCAAGCACACATGCCATCATTGCTTCGCCAATCGGCACAGCGCGAATACCAACGCACGGATCATGCCGCCCCTTGGTAATAATATCGGTTTCATTGCCGTCTTTATCTATGGTGGCACGTGGCGTCAGAATTGAGCTTGTTGGCTTTACAGAAAATCGAACAACAACATCTTGGCCCGTTGAAATTCCACCGAGCACGCCACCGTTATTATTCGAGGTAAACACAGGTTTGCCATCTTCAAAACGCATCTCGTCGGCATTTTCTTCACCTGTCAGACGCGCAACATCCATCCCGGCGCCAATCTCGACACCCTTGACCGCATTAATGCTCATCATGGCCGAAGCCAGTTCTGAATCCAGCTTGCCGTAAACCGGTGCGCCCCACCCTGCAGGGACACCTGAAGCGACGATTTCGATCACGGCACCAACGGACGAACCTTTCTTGCGAATATCATCAAGATAGACTGCGAACTCCTCGGCTGATTTGGCATCTGGCGCAAAGAACGGATTGTCGTTCACGACAGACCAGTCTCTGACATCGTTTGGGATGGCCTTGTCCCCCATGCGCACCAGTCCACCATGGATCGTTATCTGATCCCCGATTACTTTTCGTGCGACGGCACCCGCCGCAACACGCATTGCGGTTTCACGTGCCGAAGATCGACCACCGCCACGATAATCACGAAAGCCATACTTGGCATCATAGGTATAGTCCGCATGGCCCGGGCGGTATTTATCCTTGATGTCGCCATAATCCTTGGAGCGCTGATCTGTGTTTTCAATCAGCAAACCAATAGGCGTCCCGGTTGTTTTGCCTTCAAACGTCCCGGAAAGAATTTTGACCTGATCTTTTTCCTGGCGCTGGGTCGTGTATTTGGATTGACCGGGCCGACGTTTGTCCAAATAGGGCTGGATATCTTCCTCGGTCAACTCAAGTCCGGGTGGGCACCCGTCAACCGTGCACCCCAAGGCAGGCCCATGGCTTTCACCAAAGGTCGTGACCCGAAACATGTGACCAAATGTATTATGCGACATACGTTTATTCCGTGTAGCAAAACCGAAGAAAATGAACTCATTTTCGCACGTGGCTTTGCGATAATATCAATAAATTAGAGCCGTTCGGTGATCAATACATCTCCGGAAACACTCTAAACGACGGAAATATCCGGCGCATCGACAGCTTTCATACCAACGATGTTATAACCGCAATCAACGTGATGGGTTTCACCCGTGACACCGCTAGAAAGTGAGGACAGCAGATACACACCCGCGCCACCGATATCATCCATATTTACGTTACGGCGCAGCGGAGAGTTATACTCATTCCATTTCAGAATATAGCGGAAATCACCGATGCCACTTGCGGCCAATGTTTTCATGGGCCCCGCCGAGAGTGAGTTCACCCGAATACCGGTTTTTCCGAGATCTTCAGCCAAATAGCGTACACTTGCTTCAAGTGCCGCTTTCGCGACCCCCATAACGTTGTAGTGCGGCATCACGCGCTCAGCGCCGTAATAGGTGAGCGTCAAAAGGCTCGCCCCCTCATTCAACAAAGGACGTGCGCGCTGGCAAATCGCTGTAAACGAGTAACAGCTGATGTTCATCGTCATCGCGAAGTTTTCGGGCGACGTATCAATATACTCGCCTTTCAACTCGTCTTTGTTGGAATAGGCAACGGCGTGGACAATGAAATCGATAGATCCCCATTTTTCCTTAAGCGTATCGAAGACGGCATCAATACTGCCCAGGTCAGTGACGTCACACGGCAGCACGATACTGGAACCAACGGACTCCGCCAGTGGATCAACACGCTTCTTGAGTGCATCGCCTTGATATGTGAATGCCAGTTCAGCGCCTTGATCGTGGGCTGCTTTGGCGATCCCCCACGCAATGGAGCGGTCGTTGGCAACGCCCATGACCAAACCGCGCTTGCCTTGCATTAAAGGTGCAGGTTGACCCATCTTTTTTCCCTCGTCATTTAGTCTCATGAATGTCCCGGAAACCGAGAATCGCTATCCGTCTTTATGGTACACTCAAAATACGGTGTGAACCATGCTCGACACAATATGTTTCGTCACTGTAGCTTTGCCATATAATACGGCAACGGGACCGTCAAACAGTTGGAGCGCAAAAATGGCTGAGACCAATAGTGGCAGTGAACAGGCCGACGACGGGTTTGACACGGACACAGGCAACATTCTTCAAGACAAGGAAGAAAAGGAGAATCAGGCTGGGATTGAGGTCATTCTCCGGGAAATCGGCGGATTCTTGAGCTATGTTGGCGGTCGATTCTCCCAAGACCGGTGCCTGCGCATGGCAGCCGGCCTCAGCTATACGTCACTCCTGGCAATCGTTCCGCTTACAGCCATCGCGTTTTCGATGCTTGCTGCATTTCCGGTTTTCTCGGATGTTCGCGGGGTTTTGCAGGACGCCATGTTCTCAAACCTGCTACCACAGACCGCAGATGCAACCAAAGATTACTTCAATCAGTTTATCCAGAACACAACAACGCTCAGTGCCGTTGGCATTGTTGCACTTGCGGCGACGGCCGTGTTGCTTTTGGGCACGATCGAAGCCGACATGAACGCAATATTTCGGGTCGCCCGTCCTCGCGCGCTTATACCCCGCTTGCTTGTCTTTTGGGCGCTGTTGACCCTGGGCCCATTGTTGTTGGGTGCCAGCTTTTCTCTATCCACGTATTTCTTTGCCGCAACACAATGGGTCGGCATTGATACCAACGGGGGCATCATCGCCTTCTTTGGCACATTTCTGCCGACCATCATGATCATCATGATGTTGACCGTGTTCTATGTCATCATCCCAAACCGACCCGTCAGCTTGACCGCAGGTATTTCAGGCGCGTTGGTCGCCGGCATAGGTTTCACGATCCTCAGAAAGATCTTCGGGTGGTACATCATCACCTTTCCAACGTATCAGAACATTTACGGCGCAATGTCGGTAATTCCGATCTTTTTGATTTGGATGTATCTCTCATGGTTACTGGTGTTGGTCGGGGCGATCCTGACCGCAAGTGTCAGCGAATGGCAATCAGCGGGCGGGAAGCCACTTCGTGGTCAAGGAAGTTCAGGGATTCGGCTTGTCATTGCGATGCAGGTTTTGGCTATTCTATACGAATCCAGTCGAGATGGCTTGGGGGCCGTACATCGGAGCCGTATCCTCCGCGAGACCGGCGGCGGCGGTGAGGCAGTCGACGGCATCCTGACACAGTTACGACGCGAGAATTATGTCGAGCGCACCGCTGCGAACCGCTGGATTCTGGCTCGCGATACCGCGACAGTGACGTTATTCGACCTCTATCATGTGTTGGGCCTGGGTTTCTCGGATAACGCCTTGCTCCATGGTGATGAGCCTTGGCGTAAGCGCCTGGCTAAACGCATCGACGATGTCCGCGATGCAAACAAGGACGTTCTGGGAGTTAGCTTGAAGGAGGTCCTTGAGGCTGAGTTGGATGATCCAAATTCAACTATTCGAGAAGTTGCCAACGCTTAGGTTTGTATATTTTTGCGGGTCAGATCAAGCCAGCCGATTTTGCAAACGGATCTCGGTTGGCATCCTTATGCCAAGAGTACTCTGAAGTCATTGCTGTATCTTCAGCTTTTTCCATGCCAAACAAATCTGCGATTACCGCAAGCGCCATATCCATTCCTGCCGAAACACCGGATGACGTATAAAACTTTCCGTCTTCTACCCACCTTGCTTCTTTTACCCATTCGACGTGCGGTGCAAGATGAACGGTGCTTGTGAAATCGAGTTTGTTCGTCGTCGCTTTTCGACCATCCAAAACGCCTGTCATCCCTAACAGCACGGTGCCAGTGCAGACCGCCATCACGCGTTCTGCGTTTGCAGATGTTTCTTTGATCCACTGCATGAGTTCTTGATCTTTGCTCTCGTTCAATGCTGCGTCCCCGCCTGGAATGAACAACAAATCATAGTCATTCTTCTCGGACAGCTGTTTGTCGATAACGATCTTTTGCCCATGGACACTTGGCACCGGGTCACTTCCCTTTGCGACCGTTATGATCTCAATTTCGTCCCTGTAATCTCCCAGCATTTCGATGGGACCAAAGTAATCGAGAGTTTGAAACCCGGGGAAGACCAATGCTGCGAGTGTTCTCATAATTTGTACCTTTTAAACGTGCCGGCCCACACATGGTTGAATGGGAGTACCATTTCTAAACGATTTCGGGTTGTCGTAAATGACAAGATGACCGCAAATTTTGTCAAATCGCCTAACGTTAAGCTGGATCAGATGAACGTCTTAATGGACCCCGGCCAATCCCGGGGCGACGACGCAGGAATGACGTATTTCCCCCCTCTCCTTGGGGAGAGGGCCGGGGTGAGGGGTCGTTGTACGGATTGAGTAGTCCCGACGACACCGGGGTGACGCCTCCCATCTCCATAGGGAGAGGATACCTGCGCAGATCAGATATCCTCAGCACGCTTTCGAATGAATTCCTTGAGTTCTGCGTCCGGTTCCTTGGGCAGTGTTATGACCAAAGTCACATAGTGATCGCCACGCTCAGCGCTTTTTCGCCGGCCGTCAGCAAGCCCGCGCCCCTTAAGGCGCAGCCTTGTTCCGGTATTCGCATTTTCAGGAACTTTGACATTCACCATCCCGTCAATGGTTTCGACCTGTATCTTGCCGCCAAGCACTGCGTTCTCGAGACTGACAGGGGCTTCGGTGTGAATGTCGCGACCTTCGCAATGGAAAATAGGATGCGGCGCCACTTCGACGTCAATCAAGGCATCACCATTGCGTCCTTCGCCAAACCCGCGCATCCCCTGCCCCTTGAGGCGAAGCACCTGACCACTGAGCGTACCCGGGGGAACCGTGACCTTGAGCTTCGCGCCATTAGTGGTTTTCAAGTCACGCTCCACACCCCGCGCGGCTTCAAGAAAGTCGACCTTGAGCGAATAATTAACATCCACACCATCGATATCCGGGCCAGAGCGATCCCGAAAGAAACCTTCGAAACCACGCTTTTTGCCACCGGTTTCAGTGCTCTTTTTGGGGCGGCGCTTACGACCCTCAGCGCTTAGCTCGCCACGATCATATTGTGCCCGACGCACAGGATCGGAAAGAATTTGATATGCCGCCGACAGTTCCTTGAATGCGTCTTCTGCCCACGGGTTATCCGGGTCAAGATCGGGATGCATCTCGCGCGCCTTGCGCCGATAGGATTTTTTGATTTCCTCGGGGCTGGCATCAGGCGCGATCCCCAATACCCGGTACAGGTCCTTATTTTTTTGCCCAGCAGCCATTGGTGTCTATGCCACACCCGCATCATATGCCCGGGCCAACGACCACGCGTTATTGGGTAAACGGCCTAATCTTTCAGACACCAGCATCTTCGCAACATTCACCCGACCTGATTTCAATGTCGCATCAATCAGCACCATCGAAAACAAGTCCCGTTGCGCATGGGATCCGCCAAGGCGGTGTAGTTCATAGCGAATTGGCAACAGCGTTTCGACGACAAAGTCATTGTCTCCTGCCCGGTGCGCGACCAATGCCTCAGCCAACGGCAGACCCAGAGCTTCCGTCACCCGCGCGTTATCATCACCACTGGTTTCTGCGTAATTGTTCATTGCCGCCAAAAGTTCCTTGGCGTCGTCTCCGCCCGCCGCCGATAGAGAGATCGCATGGTGCACATCGATGAACGCCAGCGACTGATCCGTTTTGTGGCCGCGGCATTTTTCAGCCAACGCTTCCCATCTTTCGCCAACATTCTGGCCATGCAACTCAAGACGCAAAAGAAGTGCCGCGTTGTTCACATGATCCAGATATTCGTCAGAGTCCGGATCCCAGATATCTTCATCATAATGTTTCAACACAAGGTCATATTCTGCACGATCGATGTGCATTAGCATCCGGTGCCACCAAAGGTGATATCTGAAATTGTTTGCCGTGATCCAGTTGGGTTGATGTTTTTTAATCCACGCGATGCCAGTATCGGGTTCGTCTCGCATCTCATGAACATGCGCTACGGCATGAATGGCCCATGGGTTTTCAGGAATAAAATCGACTGCTTTTTCACCGGCGATGATGGCGCGTGGATAATCGTGGGTTTCTTCGTATCCAAACGCCAACATGCCTTGGACGTAACCGTAGCCCGGCGTATCCGGCGTCCAGGCAAACATCCGCCGCGTTACCGTATCGCGCAAGTTCTGGCCATCACCCTCATAGAAATGCCCATGGTGCGCCAGTCGCAACGCGAGTGCATCCAACGGATGCGCAACAAGTATCGCTTCCCATGTGGCAATCGCTGCACGCTTGCGTCCATGTGACCAATGCTCAGCAGCGTCCACGTGCATGCGCTCGCGCGGTGTCGCGTCCCCTGCCCGTTGCCGTGCATCCGCAGCAGCCTTTTGCGAGCGTTCCTGAAGCGGTCCCGTCGCCATTAACATAAAGAAATAGCTTTTCAGCACATGCGCCATGGCCATGTCCGGATCGACGTCAAATATGGCCTTAAGGTTCGGTCCCGCGTCCGGCTGAATACCAAGGTATGAGACAATCGTCTTATCAAACGCGGCCACCGCTTCTTCGGATGCAGCCGTTATTTCCAATCCCCGACAATCATGAAACATATGAAAACTCCTTGTTGCAACGAACTCTAAGGGTCCCTAGCTTAGGTGCCAAGAGCCAAACACCTTCGGAGCAACACCAATGCCATCTGATACCGCTGAAGTTCAGGAAATAGACACCGCCACTGCAAAAGAATGGCTGGATCGAGGTGAGGCCGTGATGCTTGACGTTCGCGAGGAACCCGAACTGTTTGAAGCGCGCTTGGCAGAAGCAACGCACAACCCGATGTCAGCGTTTGATCTTGAGAACATTCCAGCCAGCGAAGGCAAGAAACTCGTCGTATTTTGCGCGCACGGCATGCGGTCGTATCAGGTCGCAGATTATCTATTACGCCAAGGCGTCGTCAGCGAAGCCTATTCCATGAGCGGTGGGATGGTGGCCTGGGCACAAGCCGGATTGCCACACGAAAGCGGCTAAACTCTTCCCACGTCGTCCCGGGTCTGACCCGGGATCTATTTTTCCATTAGAAGACTAGTGCCGTGCAGGCATGGACTCCGGATCAAGTCCGGGGCGACGGAAATTTTAAAGTCACGGTTCCACAGTTGATCCCTCTCCCCTTGAAGGGGGAGAGGTTAGGTGAGGGGGTATTCGTTACAGAGTTTTTCTGGCCACGATCAAAAATTCGATATTGCCCTCTGGGCCTTTGATGGGGCTTTCGGTTATCCCAACTACGGACCATTTCTCAAGCCCATCTAGCCAATCCCGGACGTCATCACACACACGTTGGTGCACGTCAGGGTCACGTACAACGCCCCCTTTACCCACATGTTCACGGCCAGCCTCGAATTGCGGCTTGATGAGTGCCGCGAGTGTCGCCCCCGGCATTGCCAATGCCATTGCGGCGGGAAGTACAGTCCGAAGCCCGATGAAACTGGCATCACATACGACAATTTCGGGTGCGTCAGGGATTTGTTCGGTTGTCAGATATCGAGCATTGGTTTTCTCAAGTACGGTCACACGTTCGTCTGAACGTAACTTCCAGGCCAGCTGACCGTGGCCAACATCGACGGCATAAACCCTGGCTGCCCCATTTTGGATGAGCACGTCCGTAAAGCCACCTGTTGAGGCGCCAACATCGACACAAATTTTTCCCGTTGGATCTATACCGAATTCTTCGATGGCGCGCGCAAGCTTGAGGCCGCCACGGCTCACCCAAGGGTGTTGCTGTCCACGCACATCAAGCGCGATATCGGGCTGTACCTGCTGCCCGGCTTTTTCTAATTTTCGCTCTTTGGAGAATACCAGGCCCGCCATGATCAGGGCCTGCGCCTTGGATCGGCTTTCAACCAACCCGCGGTCGACCAAAAGCTGATCCAGGCGAATTTTTGCGATGAGTTTATGCCCTAGCAGGTGAGCTTAGCTCGCTTTCGCGACCAAGCGCAGTCATCACGGTCTCAACGAGATCCTTTGCAGACAACTTGGCCATTTCGATCTGCTTTTCCGGCTTGTCCTGATCAAAGAACTCGTCTGGCATCATCATCGCACGGACCTTGAGGCCATTTTCAAGCAGGCCCTCGTTCGCCATGTGCGTCAACACATGTGAGCCAAAGCCACCAACGGCACCCTCTTCGATTGTCACCAGTACT
>Ga0189287_100147_pt1 | contig 41027 bp, 43 predicted proteins | sample UW86minimetaG_FD_130319 | JGI IMG/M metagenome (GOLD analysis project Ga0189287, IMG submission 130319) | Marine microbial communities from the Costa Rica Dome - UW86 mini metaG | ecosystem: Environmental > Aquatic > Marine > Oceanic > Photic zone | place: Costa Rica: the Eastern Pacific... | reverse complement strand
GTAATCCACGACCATGCGGTCGAGCGACAGGCTTTTCAGCTCGCCCAGCGGCTGGAAGCCCTGAACGGCGGCGTACATCCTGGGGTGAAAACTCATGCGCCTCGCCTCTGCATCCGGGATGGCTGGGCGAAATCGCTGGCTGGGGGCTGTTGTACCGCGTGGCGGGCGGGTGTCAACCAAAGGGGCCGATCCTTCAAGCGGCGGGGATTGCCCAACGCGCCGCCAGCGATTATCACCCCGCTCAGCCAGCCGGCCCGCGCCAGACGCGGACGCCAGCCAAATCACGACCCAACAGCGCGGGCGACCGACGGATGCTCAGACATTTCCTGTCCTACTACCGCCCGTGGCGGGGTCTGTTCCTGCTGGATTTCGGCTGTGCCATCGCCTCCGGCCTGCTGGAGCTGGCCTTTCCCATCGCCATCAAGTTCTACATCGACCGGCTGTTGCCGAGCGGCGACCTGCCGCTGATCATCCTGGCGGCGGCCGGGCTGCTGGTGGTGTACCTGTTCAATGCCGGGCTGATGGCGGTGGTCACCTACTGGGGCCACATGCTGGGCATCAATATCGAGACGGAGATGCGGCGCAAGGCGTTCGACCAGTTGCAGCGGCTGTCCTTCGCCTTCTTCGACCGGCAGCGCACCGGCACGCTGGTGGCGCGGGTGACGCGGGATCTCGAGGAGATCGGCGAGGTGGCGCATCACGGGCCGGAAGACCTGTTCGTGGCGCTGATGACCTTCGTGGGTGCCTTCATCCTGATGGTGTTCATCAATGTCGAACTGGGGCTGATCACGGCGGTGATCTTCCCGGCGGTGGTGGTTCTGGTGGCGGTCTATGGCCGCAGGCTGACGCAGACATGGCAGCAGATCTACCGCAGCGTGGCGAATTTCAACGTGCGGCTCGAGGAAAACGTGGGCGGCATCCGGGTGGTGCAGTCCTTTGCCAACGAGGCGCATGAAAAGGACCTGTTCGCGCAGGACAACGCCAATTACCGGCGCACCAAGCTCGATGCCTACCGGTTGATGGCGGCCTCGACCACGCTGAACTACATGGGGATGAGGCTGGTGCAGGTGGCGATCCTGGTGGCCGGCGCGCTGTTCGTGGCGCGGGGCAGCCTGTCGATCGGCGGGTTCGTGGCCTTCCTGTTGCTGGTGGGCGTGTTCTTCCGCCCGCTCGACAAGATCGCGGCGGTGATGGAGCTGTATCCGCGCGGGCTGGCCGGATTCAAGCGCTACCGCGAGCTGATGGCGCTGGAGCCCGACGTGGCGGAGCAGCCGGGCGCGCAGGAGGCTCCGGCCTTTCGCGGCGATATCACCATCGAGAACGTCTCGTTCAGCTATGACCCGGCGATGCCGGTGCTGGAGGATATCTCGATTTCCGTGAAAGCGGGCGAGACCGTCGCCATCATCGGCCAGTCGGGCGCGGGCAAGTCGACGCTGGTGTCGCTGGTGCCGCGCTTCTACGACCCGCAGGGCGGGCGCATCCTGATCGACGGGGTGGATATCCGCGAGTTCACCCTGACCAGCCTGCGCCGCCAGATCGGTGTGGTCAGCCAGGACGTGTTCCTGTTCGGTGGCACCCTGCGTGAGAACGTGGCTTATGGCCGGCTGGGCGCCAGCGAAGAGGAAATCCTCGAGGCGCTGGCGCAGGCGCAGTTGAGCGAGCTTGTCGCCACCCTGCCGCAGGGGCTCGATACCGTGGTGGGCGAACGCGGCGTGGCACTGTCGGGCGGGCAGAAGCAGCGGGTGGCGATTGCGCGGACCTTCCTGAAGGATCCGCCGATCCTGATCCTGGACGAGGCGACGTCGGCGCTGGACCTGGAGACGGAAAAGCGCATCCAGAAAGCGCTGAACCGGCTGTCGGAGGGGCGCACCTCGCTGGTGATCGCGCACCGGCCGCAGACGATCAGCGATGCCGACCGGGTGCTGCGGGTCGAGGGCGGCCAGCTCGTCGCGGCCTGACCGCCCCCGGAAAGCCTAGGCCGCCATGTAGAGCGACTTGGCGTTCACGAACTCCTTCATGCCGAAGCCGCCATGCTCGCGGCCATAGCCCGAGTCCTTGACGCCGCCGAAGGGCATGTTGGGCAGGGCCACGTTGTACTTGTTGATACAGACCATGCCGGTGTCGAAATGCTGCGCCGCCAGCTTGCGGGCGCGCCTGGTGTCCTTCGAGAAGATGCCGCCGCCGAGGCCATAGCGGCTGTCATTGGCGATGCGCATGGCGTCCTCGTCATCCCTGGCCTTGATGATCGAGGCGACGGGGCCGAAGAGCTCGTCGTCATAGGCGGGCTGGCCCGGTTTGACGTCGACCAGCACGGTGGCGGGGTAATAGGCCCCCTTGCCCGCCGGCACCTCGCCGCCGCAGAGCACGCGGGCGCCCTTGGCCACGCTCTCCTCTACCTGCTCGGCCAGCGTGTCGCGGAGGTCGGTCCGCGCCATCGGGCCGAGCTTCGTGTTCTCGTCGGTGGGCGCGCCGGTGGCGATGGCCTTCATCTTCTCGGTGAAGCGCTCGACGAAGGCGTCGTAGTTCTTCTCGGTCACGATGAAGCGCTTGGCGGCGACGCAGGTTTCGCCGTTGTTGTAGATCCGGCCCGCGACGCAGGTCTTCACCGCGAGGTCGAGATCGGCATCGTCGAGCACCACGTAGGCGTCGTTCGAGCCCAGCTCCAGCACCGTTTTCTTGAGGTGTTTCGCGGCCTGTTCGGCCACGATCCGGCCGGCGCCGTCGCTGCCCGTCAGGGTGACGCCGCGCACATGGGGGTGGGCGATGACCTTGTCCGACTGGTCATGGTCGATCAGCAGGATGGTGAAGAGATGCTCGGGCAGGCCCGCCTGTTTCATCACGTCGCGCAGGAACAGGCCGCTGCCGGTGCAGCTTTCGGCGTGTTTCAGCATCACGCCGTTGCCCGCCATCAGGTTGGCGACGGTGTAGCGCACGGCCTGGTAGCAGGGAAAGTTCCACGGCTGGATGCCGTAGATCACGCCCACGGGCGCATAGGTCACGACGCCGGTGCCGCCGGGGATGTCGCGCTCCTCGTCGGCCAGCTCCTTGGGGCCGGTTTCGGCGGTGAAGTCGCAGATCGCGGCGCAGAGCTCGATCTCGTCGCGGCTGTCGTTGATCAGCTTGCCGACCTCGCGGGTCATGAGCTGGGCAAAGTCTTCCTTGTTGTCGCGCAGGGCTTGCCCGATGGCCTTGATCACCCTGGCCCGCTCCTCGAGCGAGACCAGCTTCCATTTCTCGAAGGCGCCATGGCAGAGGTCGATGGCGGCGCGCATCTCCTCGTCGCTCATGGTCTCGTAGCTCTTGATCGTCTCGTCCGTGGCGGGGTTGATCGTCTTCAGCGTGCTGGTCACGGGTGTCTCCCTCACTTTTGCATGTGTCAGGGAAGACAACGCGCGCCGCGCCGCTTGTTTCCATCACCTCCGGGTGAGCCGACGCGACGTCAATACCCCCGGTCCATCCGGACAGGCTCGTCTCGGTTGGCGGGAATGTAGACCAGGTCATCCGCGTCGAGCTCGAGGATGATCCAGCACAGAAGCTGCACATTCGGGTATTTCACCAGCATGACCGGCCCTGCCCCGTCGGCCCCGTCACAGGTCGGGGCCAGCTCGAACGTCGCCTCACCGGCCTTGATGCCGGCATAGCGGTCCTCGATGCGTGTGTCGCGGATGATCATGGTGAAGGCGTCGTCGCCCAGGTCGTGCCACTCGCCCTGGAGAAGCTGCAGGACCGCCCTGAGATCGACCCCCTCCTCTGCCGGCCGCGGTTCCGGACCGGGCGCGGGCGCCGCAACCGGGGCCGGCGCCGCCGCGCCGGTCATCCGCACCGTCACGTCGCGGGCCCCGCCGACCACAATCTCGCTGAACGCCACGCGCTCGTACCCGCGCGCCTCGCAATTGGTGTCGCCGACGATGGTGAACACCTCGTCGGCGGCGCAGAAGTAGAAATCCTGCGCCGGGAAATCCTCGTCCCCCGTGGTCGCCCGCCAGTAGTAGTGGGTCAGCGGCAGCTCCCCTCCGATGACCGTGGAACACTCGGCCGGCAGCACCTCCCACCAGCCTTCCGAGGTCCAGCCCTCGGCCCCCTTGTAGCCGATCGCCACGGTCGCCCGCGCGGCGCTGTCGTTGCAGAAGATCAGGTCGGCCCGGGCCGGCGCGGCGAACCACAGCACGGCACAGCAGGCGATCAGGAAAAGGCGCATGACAATCCCCCCAAAGAATACCCCTTCCGGCGAGCCTAGCACAGTTTCGCGCGCCGACAGCGTCAATTCGTGAAGGGTAGCGCGGGGCGCACCCTGCCCTTTCATCTTTCCAAAAATACTCAAATCCCCGGCCCGCCCCACGCGCCGCCGCCCGTGGGGGTCAGTAATTCCCCGCCACGTACTTGGCGATGGCTGCCCCGCGGGAATTGACGTCGAGCTTCTGGTAGATCGCCTTGAGGTAATATTTGACCGTGTTCTCCGACAGGCCCAGCCGGGCGGAGATCTGGAAATTGGTCAGCCCGTCCACCAGCAGCGCCAGGATCTCGTGCTCGCGCCGCGACAGGCTGTCGGCATTCTCCGAGGTCAGCTTGCGCAGGATATCTGTGGGGACGATGGAATGCCCCTCGACCAGCTTGCCGAGGATGCGCGGCAGGCTGGTCAGGATCTGGCCCATCATGCAGACCGAGTTGGCGCCCGACTTGATGGCGGTGCGGATGAAGGCGAACTCGGTATCCTCGGCCACGACCACGATCATCACCTGCGGGTAGGATTTGCGCACCGTGTCCAGCACCGAGGTCAGGTCGCCATCCGAGAGCCGCACGCCGAGGATCAGGATGGCAGGGCCTTCGGTCTTCGACAGGAGCTGCTTGAGCCCCGCCTTGTCGGTGGCGAAGGGCCCCAGCCGCACCTCGGGGATCTGCGACACGAGCGAGCCGATGCCCTGGCAGACGATGAGCTGCCGGTCGGCGACGATCACCTGCGGGCGCTCTGCCATGGTCTCGGCTGTCATTTCTGCGTGGTCCTGCGCGTGTGTCATCGGTCGAGCATACACCATACCGGGCGGGCCCGGTGGGAATGGTTTGCGACACTTCGACGCCGGAAACCGATGAAATCAAACGAAAAATCGGTATGCAAGCGCATGCCGTGGTGTTCCGTAGGCCGGCCTCACCCGAAAGGGTGGGCCGTGGCTACCCGTTCGGTGGCGCCCCTCCGCCACCGGCGGGCACGGGGTATCCCCTTGGGCGTTACGCCGCCGGGCGCGAGCGCCGATACATGGGCCAATCGAGACGAGGAGACCCCAGATGAACGGCTACCAGCACCTTTTCATTCCCGGCCCCACCAACGTGCCGGAGCCCGTGCGGCAGGCGATGAACCTGCCCATGGAGGACATGCGCGCCCCCGATTTCCCGGGCTTCGTCAGCGGGCTGCTGGCGGACCTGAAGAAGGTCTACCGGATGGAGGGCGGCCGGGTGTTCGTGTTCCCCTCGTCCGGAACGGGCGCGTGGGAAAGCGCCATCCAGAACACGCTACGCCCCGGCGACAAGGTTCTGATGTCGCGCTTCGGGCAGTTCTCGCTTTTGTGGGTCGACATGGCCGAACGCCTCGGCCTCGACGTGGAGCTGTGCGAGGTCGAGTGGGGCAAGGGCGTGCCGGTGGAGGCCTATGCCCGTATCCTCGAGGCCGACAAGGGTCACGAGATCAAGGCGGTCTTCGCCACCCAGAACGAGACGGCGACGGGCGTGACCTCGGATATCGAAGGCGTGCGCCGCGCGCTCGATGCCTGTGACCACCCGGCGATGCTTTATGTCGACGGGGTGAGTTCCATCGCGTCGATCGAGTTCGAGATGGAGAAATGGGGCGTCGACCTGGCCGTCTCGGGCTCTCAGAAAGGGTTCATGCTGCCCGCCGGGCTGGGCATCCTCGGCGTCTCGGACAAGGCGCTGGAGGCGAACCGGGCGCTGGCGGGCGACGGCATGGCGCGGTGCTATTTCAGCTTCGAGGACATGATCAAGCTGAACGATACCGGCTATTTCCCCTACACGCCCGCGACCCAGCTTCTGCGCGGCCTGCGCTGTTCGCTGGATATGCTGCTCGAGGCGGGGATGGAAAGCGTCTGGGCGCGGCATCACCGGCTGGCGGGCGGCGTGCGCGCCGCCGTGGCGGCGTGGGACGGGTGTGCGCTGGTGGCGGCCGGGCCGGAATGGCAGTCCGACACGGTGACGGCGATCTACACGCCCGAGGGCGTCGATGCGCGCGACGTGATCTCGGGGGCCTATTACAAGTACCAGACCTCTCTGGGCACCGGGCTCAACAAGCTGATGGGACGCGCGTTCCGCATCGGGCACCTGGGGTCGCTGAACCCGGTGATGCTCTGCGGGGCGATCTCGGCCGCCGAGATGGCGCTGGTGGATGCGGGCGCGCAGATCGTGCCGGGTTCGGGCGTGGCCGCCGCGCAGGCGCATTTCCGCGAGACCACCCCGGCGGCGGTGACCCTGCCCGCCAAGGCCGCCTGAGCGATGGCGGAGCGGCAGATCCTCGTCACCCGCGCTTGGCCGAAGGCGGCGGAGGAGCGGTTGGTGTCCGAAGGTCTGGGCGCCGTCACCCTGCGCCATCCGGATACGCCGATGAGCCGCGAGGACTGGATGGCGGCGGCGGAAAGTTACGACGCCATCCTGCCCACCGTGTCGGATCGGATCCCGGCGGAGTTCTACGGGGCCGCAAAGGGCAAGGTACGGGTGATGGCCAATTACGGCGTGGGGTTCAACCATATCGACATCGAGGCCGCGCGGGCCAATGGCATCGCAGTGACCAACACGCCCGACGTCCTGACCGACTGCACCGCCGACCTGGCCATGAGCCTGCTTCTGGCCGCCGCCCGCCGCATCGGCGAGGGCGAGCGCGAGACGCGGGCCGGTGGCTGGGAGGGCTGGCGGCCTACCCACATGATCGGCAAGAAGGTCTCGGGCGCGACGCTCGGGATCGTCGGTTTCGGACGGATCGGCCAGGCGATGGCGCGGCGGGCCCATGGCGGGTTCGGCATGCGCGTGGTGTTCCAGGATGCCTGGGACGTGCCGGAAGACATCAGGGCGGCGAATGGCAAGGCCGAGCAACTCGGCTCCATCGCCGAGGTGGCGGCGGAGGCGGATTTCCTGTCGCTCCACTGTCCCGGCGGGGCGGAGACGTTCAAGCTAATCGGCTCGCAGGTGTTCGACGCGCTCAAACCGGGGGCGATCCTGGTGAACACGGCGCGCGGCGACGTGGTGGACGAGGACGCGCTTTTCGCGGCGCTTGAGTCAGGGAAGCTGGCGGCGGCGGGGCTCGACGTCTACATGGGCGAGCCGGCGCTCGATGCGCGGTTCCTCGGCCATGAGAACATCGTGCTGGCGCCGCACCTGGGCTCTGCCACCGAGGCGACGCGCGTTGCCATGGGGCATCGGGCGATCGACAATCTGAAGGCGTTCCTGGCGGGTGAGACGCCGGGCGACCTGGTGACGTAAACCGGCTGTTAACCACGGATGGGGAAGGATCGGGGCATGAGAGATCATGGTCCGATCACGCCCGAGCAATGGCTGGGCAAGCTGTTCTCCTCGCGCGCGGCGCGCGAGGGGCGCGTCATCCGCCGGCAATTGCGCGACATCGACCGCTATATCGGCCGCAACCGGTTCGAAGCCGAACTGGCCCGGCGCGGGTATCACGCGGTCGAGAATGCCGGCCAGATGGTCATCTTCTGCAACCAGGAACCGATCCGCGTGATCCTGTAGGTCCTTTCCGCGCGGAAAGGACCCTCGGGAAATGCGTATTTCCCGAGTCCGGAATTTGCGCAAATTCCGGGCTTTCGGCGGGCGCCGCGACTCGGGCGGCCTGTCCGAAGGCCCGGCCCTGATCGCAGCACAAGTTTCCGATCGTAAACCCCTGTTATCCATACACTTCTCTGCGCCGCAGCGAGTGCATCCCACCGCATCCCGCAGGCCCCGCTCCGGGTAGTCGCCCCCTACCCGTTCGTCGCCCGCGCCCCTCCCCGCGCGGGTATTCTTACCCGCAGGGAAGTATCGCCCCGGCCCACCCGGCGCGACACTGGTCCCAACACGCAACAAGGGATCACGGACATGAGCTACACCCTCCACCCGCTCAAGAAGCAGCGCCTGCAACGGTCGGAACTGGCCGTGCCGGGCTCGAACCCGTCGATGATCGACAAGGCGGCAGAGTCGGAGGTCGACTACATCTTCCTCGACCTCGAGGATGCGGTCGCGCCCCCCGACAAGGTTCAGGCCCGCGCCAACATCATCCAGGCGCTGAACGACATCGACTGGAAGGCCAAGGGCAAGACCATGTCGATCCGGATCAACGGGCTCGACACCCATTACATGTATCGCGACGTGGTCGAGATCGTCGAACAGGCGGGCCAGCATCTCGACACCGTGCTGGTGCCCAAGGTGGGCGTGCCGGCCGATCTCTACACGGTCGAGACCCTGCTCTCCCAGATCGAGGAGGCCAAGGGGTTTTCGCACAAGATCGGCCTCGAGGCGCTGATCGAAACCTCGCTGGGCATGGCCAACGTGGAAGCCATCGCCGCCGCCCCCGGACGGCTGGAGGCGATGCATTTCGGCGTGGCGGATTATGCCGCCTCGACCCGGGCGCGCACCGTGGTGATCGGCGGGCTGAACCCCGACTACCCGGGCGACCAGTGGCATTTCGCCCTGTCGCGCATGACCGTGGCCTGCCGGGCCTATGGGTTGCGCGCCATCGACGGGCCGTTCGGCGATTTCTCGGACCCCGAGGCCTATATCGCCTCGGCGAAACGCGCCGCCGCGCTCGGGATCGAGGGGAAATGGGCCATCCACCCCAGCCAGGTGAAGCTTGCCAACGATGTCTTCTCGCCCCCCGAAGGCGAGGTCACCAAGGCCCGCCGCATCATCGAGGAGCTGAAAAAGGCCGCCGAACAGGGCAAGGGCGCCGCCGCGCTGGACGGCAAGATGATCGACGCCGCCAGCGAGCGGATGGCCAACAACGTCATCACCGTCGCCGACGCCATCGCGGCCAAGGGATAACAAGGAGGTCACCCCATGGACATTCACGAATACCAGGCCAAGGAGATGCTGCGTCGCTTCGGTGTCAGCACCCCGCGCGGCGGCATCGCCTATTCCCCGGAACAGGCCGTCTATCGCTGCTCGGAGCTTTCGGGCGACAAGTGGGTCGTCAAGGCGCAGATCCATTCCGGCGCCCGTGGGAAAGCGGGCGGCGTGCGCATCTGCGCCACCGAGGAGGAGGTGGCCGACGCCGCGCAATGGATGCTGGGCCGCCGCCTTGTCACCCACCAGACCGGGCCGCAGGGCAAGCTGGTGAACCGGCTTTATGTCGAGGAAGCCACCAACATCGCGCAGGAAATCTACCTGGGCTTCGTGATGGACCGCAAGCTCGAGCGCGTGGTCGTCGTGGCCTCGGCGCAGGGCGGGATGGAGATCGAGGAAATCTCGGCCAACGAGCCCGACTCGCTGATCCGCAGCGTGGTCGACCCCGCGGTGGGCATGCAGAACTTCCAGGCGCGCGAGATCGCCTTCCAGCTGGGGCTCGACCCCGCGCTCATTCCGGCGGCGGTCAAGACGATCATCGGCTGCTACCGCCTGATGAGCGAGACCGATGCCAACATGGTCGAGATCAACCCGCTGGTGGTGACGCAGGGCAACGAGATCGTGGCGCTGGACGCCAAGCTCGCCTTCGACGACAACGCGCTTTTCCGGCACCCGGATATCTCGGAGCTGCGCGACAAGAGCCAGGAAGACCCGCGCGAGACCTATGCGGGCGACCGCGGCCTGAACTATATCGGGCTCGACGGCCGGATCGGCTGTATCGTCAACGGGGCCGGGCTCGCCATGGCCACGCTCGACATGATCAAGATGGCCGGCGGCGAGCCTGCCAACTTCCTCGACGTGGGCGGCGGGGCCAGCCCGGAACGTGTGCTCATGTCCTTCAAGGCCGTGCTCAACGACCGCAATGTCGAGGGAATCCTCGTCAACATCTTCGCCGGCATCAACCGCTGCGACTGGATCGCCGAGGGGGTGATCCGGGCGGTGAAGGAGCTTGACCTGCAAATGCCGCTCGTCGTGCGGCTCTCGGGCACCAATGTCGCGGAAGGCCGCAAGCTTATCGCAGACAGCGGCCTCGACATCATCACCGCCAGCACCCTGGCCGAGGCGGCCGAGAAGGTCGTCGGCGCCTGGAAGACGGCCCATATGAAGGAGGCCTCGTGATGGCCATTCTGATCGACAGCACCACCCGCGTTCTCGTCACCGGCATCACCGGCCGGATCGGCAGTTTCCACGCGCAGGACATGATCAAGCACGGCACCAATGTCGTGGGCGGCGTGACGCCGGGCAAGGGCGGCACCACCCATCTCGACCTGCCGGTCTTCAACACGGTGAAGGGCGCGGTGGCCGAAACCGGCGCCGACCTGGTGGTCAGCTTCGTGCCGCCGCCCTTTGCCGCGGATTCGATCATGGAGGCGGCGGATGCGGGGATAAAGACCTGCGTCTGCATTGCCGACGGCATCCCGGCGCAGGACATGATCCAGGTGAAACGCTACATGCGCCGCTACAAGGAAGACCGGCGGATGCGCCTGATCGGGCCGAACTGCGCGGGGATCATCACGCCCGGACAGGCCTTTGCCGGGCTGATGCCGCCCTCGATCTACAAGCCGGGGCGCGTGGGCATCGTCGGGCGCTCGGGCACGCTTGGCTACGAGGCGGCGAGCCAGATGTCGGAGCGGGGCATCGGCGTCTCCTCCTCGATCGGGATCGGGGGCGATCCGATCAACGGGTCGAGCTTCAAGGACATCCTGGAACTCTTTGAAAACGATCCTGAAACCGATGCCGTGGTCCTCGTGGGCGAGATCGGCGGCCCGCAGGAGGCGGAGGCCGCGGAATACATTCGCGACCACATGTCGAAGCCGGTCGCGGCCTATATCGCCGGGCTCTCGGCACCCAAGGGGCGGCGGATGGGTCATGCCGGCGCCATCGTCTCGGCCTTCGGCGAATCGGCGCAGGAAAAGGTCGACATCCTCAAGGAGGCGGGCGTGACCATTGTCCCCACGCCGTCCTCCTTCGGCGAGGTTGTCGCGAAAATGGTGGCCTGACCCCTCCCTTCCCCTCGTTCAGCCACCATGCCCCGCCCCGGCGCGATCCCCCGCGCCGGGGCATTCCGTTTCGGCACGCGCTCCTGGTGCCCAAGGGCTTTTCAGCGGCAAGGCGCTCGCTTAAGAGGCGTGCGGTAAAGGAGAGTGCCCATGCCGACAGAGACCCCGCAGCCCGCCTTCGTGCTGGTCCGCCCGCAGATGGGCGAGAATATCGGCGCCGCCGCGCGGGCGATGTGGAATTTCGGGCTGGACCGGATGCGGATCGTGGCGCCGCGCGACGGCTGGCCCAACTCCAAGGCCGCGGCGATGGCGAGCGGCGCGGGGCGGTTGCTGGACGAGGCGGTATTGGCCGACGACTTGCCGGAGGCGCTGGCGGATTGCTCCTACGTGTTCGCCACGACCGCTCGGGTGCGGGGGCTGACCAAGCCCGTCTATGCGCCGGAGCGGGCGATGCAGGTGGCGGCCGAGAAGATTGCCGCCGGCGAGAAGGTGGCGGTGCTGTTCGGGCCGGAGCGGGCCGGACTGGAGAACGAGGACGTGGCGCGGGCCAATGCCATCATCAGCGTGCCGGTGAACCCGGAGTTTGCCAGCCTGAACCTTGCGCAATGCGTGCTGCTGACGGCTTACGAGTGGCGGCGGGCGAGCTGTGAGGTCGAGATGGAGCGGACCGACATGGCCGGCGCCGACTGGGCCACCCAGACCGAGGTGGAGAAGCTCGCCGATCATTACGAGAGCCGCATGGAAGAGGCCGGCTTCTTCTTCCCCGAGCACAAGCGGGAGGGGATGAAGATCAACCTGCGCAACATGTGGAGCCGGATGCCGCTGACCGGCGCCGATGTGCGGATGCTGCACGGGGTGCTGCGGCAGATGGTCCGCTGGAAGGACCGGGCCGAGTGAGCTTGAAGCGGGCGCGTGGCGGCACTACCCTCCGCCGGAACAAGGGAAAGGGTCGGAGATGAGCGGCAAGCGCAGCATTTTCGAAGAGGTGGGCGAGGAGACGCCCCGGCGCGAGGCGCCGAAGGGCGGCATGATCGACAAGGGCCGGCGCGGCGCGCGCGGCGCGGTGCGGGCGTGGCTGCTGGTGCTTTTCGCGCTGGTGGTGGTGATGATCGCCGTGGGCGGGCTGACCCGGCTGACCGATAGCGGGCTCTCGATCACCGAGTGGAACGTGGTCAAGGGCGCCCTGCCCCCGACCGACCAGGCCGCGTGGGAGGCCGAGTTCGAGAAATACCAGGCGATCCCCGAATACCATTTGCAGAACAAGGGCATGAGCCTCGAGGAGTTCAAGACGATCTACTGGTGGGAATGGGGCCACCGGCAGCTTGGCCGGGTGATCGGCCTTGTCTGGGCGCTGGGGTTCCTGGGCTTCCTGCTGACGCGGACCATCCCGCCGGGCTGGACCGGGCGGCTTCTGGGCCTGGGCGTGCTGGGCGGCGCGCAGGGGGCGATCGGCTGGTGGATGGTGTCTTCCGGTTTGACGGGCCAGATGCTCGACGTGGCGAGCTACCGGCTGGCGGTGCATCTGGGCCTCGCCTTCGTCATCCTCGGGCTGATCGCGTGGTATGTCTTCTGCCTCGGCCGCGAGGAGCGGGAGCTGATGCAGGCCCGCCGGGGCCGCGAACCCAAGCTCTTCAGCCTGTCGACCGGCTGGATGCATTTCGCCTTCCTGCAGATCCTGATCGGCGCGCTGGTCGCCGGCATCGACGCGGGCCGCACCTTCACCGACTGGCCGCTGATGGCGGGCGGTTTCCTGCCTGTCGATTTCTGGATGCCCGAGCTGGGCTGGCGCAACCTGTTCGAGAACCCGGGCTTCGTGCAGTTCACCCACCGGATGGCGGGCTACCTGCTGCTGGCCTTCTCGGTCATGGTCTGGCTCAAGGGCCGGCGCAGCGCCAACACCGCGACGCGCGCGGCCTTTACCGGCGCCTTCATCGCGCTGTGCGCGCAGGTGGTGATGGGCATCGCCACCGTGCTTTACGCCGCGCCCTGGCAGGTGGCGATCGTGCACCAGCTTCTGGCGGTGGCGGTCTGGGTGCTGATTATCCGCGCAAGGTTCCACAGCCAGTATCCGCTGGCGCAATCGGTCAGGGGGTAAGAGAATGGCGGCCTATGACGAGCTGATGGCGCATGAGCGCGAGACACAGGCGCTGGCCCAGGTGGCCGGGCGGCTGAGCTGGGACCAGGAGACGGTAATGCCGCGCGGCGCGGCCGAGCAACGGTCGGAGGAATCCGGCGCGATGGAGGCGGTGCTGCATGCCCGCCGCACCGATCCGCGCGTGGGCGACTGGCTGGCGGCGGCCGAGGCGCCGGATGACGTGGGCGAGGCACAGCTTCGGCAGATCCGCCGGGCGCATGACAGGGCGCGGAAGGTGCCCGCACAGCTTGCCACGGCGCTCGCCCGGCTCACCAGCCGGTCACAGGGCATCTGGGCCGCGGCGCGGGCGGCGGATGACTTTGCCGCCTTCGCACCGACGCTGGAGGAGGTCGTCCGCCTCAAGCGCGAGGAGGCGGCGGCGCTGGCCGAGACCGGCACGCTTTACGACGCGCTTCTCGACGATTTCGAGCCGGGCGCCACGGCGGCCATGCTGGAAGCCATGTTCGACGACATGCGCCCCGGCCTCGTCCAGCTTCGCAAGCGCGCGCTCGAGGGGGCGGCGGCGGAGGGCGTCAGCGGCGATTTCCCGGCCGAGGCGCAGCTTGCCTTTGCCCGCGACCTTGCCGCGCGCTTCGACTATGACGGCACGCGCGGGCGGCTCGACCTTGCGGTGCACCCGTTCTCCTCCGGCTCCGGCGACGACGTGCGGATCACCACGCGGACGGCGGCCGACGATCCGTTCAACTGCATCTATTCCACCATCCACGAGACCGGCCATGCCTGTTACGAACAGGGCATCGACCCGGCCTTCCGCCTGACCCCGCTGGGCCAGGGTGTGTCGATGGGCGTGCATGAAAGCCAAAGCCGGATCTACGAGAACCAGCTCGGCCGCTCGCCCGCCTTCTGCCACTGGCTTTTCGGCGAGATGCGGGAACGCTTCGGCGATCTCGGGGTCAGCGACGAGGCGGCCTTCTACCGCGCCGTCAACCGCGTGCATCGCGGCTATATCCGGACAGAGGCGGACGAGGTGCAGTACAACCTGCATATCATGCTGCGCTTCGATCTCGAGAAGGCGCTGGTCTCGGGCGACCTCGCGGTGCGCGATCTCGAGGCGGCGTGGAACGACCGGTTCGAGACGGATTTCGGCTACAAGGTGGACCGCGCGGCCAACGGCGTGCTGCAGGACGTTCACTGGTCGGTGGGCCTCTTCGGCTATTTCCCCACCTACAGCCTCGGCAATGTCTATGCCGGCTGTCTCCACAAGGCGCTGCGGAACGCGGTGCCGGATATCGACGGCCACCTCCAGCGCGGCGATCCGACACCGGCCACCCGCTGGCTGCACGAGAACTTGCAGCGCCATGGCGGGCGCTATCGCCCGCGCGAGGTGATCACCCGCGCCTGTGGCGGAGAGGAGCCGTCGGCGGGGCCGCTGATGAGCTACCTCGCCGACAAGTTCTGCGCCCTCTACCCGGGCTGAGGCCGCCCTGCCCTAGCGCGCCGCGCAGACCGTGGCGCGGGCGTTCGACCAGCAGCCGCCGCTACCGAGGCGGAAATCGTCGCCCAGCGGGGATTGCGCGTGAAGCGCGCCGGGGATTTCGTTCCACCACGCCCCGGCGCGGCCGGTGCCGTCGGGCTGCACCTCGGCGAAGTAATCGCCCAGCCCGTCCGTCCGGTTGGTGTTGATCCAGAAGCCGCCCGACCCGTCATTGGCCAGCCAGATCGGACAGCCCGAGGGCTTGTCGACATAGACCTGCCCGTCGACCACCAGCCGGCAGCTTCCGGAGATCACCTGCGGCCCGGCCGAGGCCTGGGTCGCCGTGCCCGCCGCCGCACTGCCGGCCTCCTGCACGCAGGCATAGGTGTCCTTCGTCGCCCGGTTCGAGCCGGTCAGCGGAAAGGCCATCTCGGTCGGCCCATCGCCGGAGTCGTAGCCGAAATGCACCGTGTCGGCATTGGCCAAGGCGTCCAGTTCCCCCCACGGCTCGCTGTTGGGCAGCCTGAGCGCGCGCCAGGTGAAGCCGTTGTGGTCGGTCACGGGCTCCATCGCATAGGTCTCTGCCGTCGCGCGGTCGCCGTCGAACCACATCTGCACGTCGATCGCGAAGGGCGAGGCCGCCGAGGCGTAGCCCGAGAACCCGATCATGGTCTCGGCCACGTCATGGCGGAAGAACAGCCCCTCCTCCGACCCGGTGAGGCGCATCGCCTCGCAGGCCACGACCTGGCCGCCAGCGCTCAGTTGGGTGATCTCCCAGCCATTGGCGCCACCAAAGGCCACCGCCTCCTGTGCTTTGGCCGGAAGGGTGGCCAGCCCGAGGCCACAGGCCAGGCAGGCCGCGCGCGCGGCCCATTGCATGAAACGCATTGAAATGTCTCCGGATGTCTCGAAATGTCAGGGTCCCGATGCCGGCCCTCGGCGAAAATGTCCGAATTGCCCCACCGGCCCGTTCACCCTTGCGCGGCGCCGGTGTCCGGATCAAGAACTTCCCGCATTGCGAACAGACGATTCCGTGCGCACCCTCGCTTAACATGCTCGGCCCTCGCTTGTTCTTGGCAAAGGGCTCCGCCCGTTCGCGGGCGAAACGCTCCGCCGAAGCGTTTCCAGGAGGCCCGCTCACCCCCGGCCGGAGGCGTCCCTCCCCCGCCGTCAGCGCCACGCCAACTGGCATGGACGCAGGGTTTTTTCCAAGTTATAGCACCCCGGATAAACACAAGGAGCGCCCGGATGGCCGAGCCCGAGCAGCCGCAGATCTATCTCATCACCCCGCCCGAGATCGAGCTCAGCCGGTTTCCCGACACGCTCGCCCGCGTGCTCGACGCGCAGGAGGTGGCCTGTATCCGGCTGGCGCTGTCGACCCATGACGAGACCGCGCTTTCCCACGCCGCCGATGCCTGCCGCGAGGTGGCGCATGCCCGGGATATCGCCATCGTCATCAACACCCATTTCATCCTGGCCGAGCGGCTGGGTCTCGACGGCGTGCACCTGACCGATGGCGCGCGCCAGATCCGCACCGCCCGCAAGGCGCTGGGCGCCGACGCGGTGGTGGGCGCCTTCTGCGGCACCTCGCGCCATGACGGGATGACCGCGGGCGAAGCGGGTGCCGATTACGTCAGCTTCGGCCCGGCGGGCGATACCGTGCTGGGCGACGGGTCGCGGGCGGAATTCGAGGTGTTCGAATGGTGGTCGCAGATGATCGAGGTGCCGGTGGTGGCCGAGGGGGCTCTCGACGAAGACCTCATCCGCCGCCTCGCCCCGGTGACCGACTTCTTCGGCATCGGCTCCGAGATCTGGGGCGCCGAGGACCCCGCCGCCGAACTGGGCCGGCTGGTCGCGGCGATGGGCGACGGGTGACGGTTTCCGGCACCGACGGAATACCGACAAGATACCGACGTGATACCGACATTGCGTTTGCAACCTTTTCAACGGGTTAGCCGCGCCTCACCGCCCGCCACCTGCCGCTCTGTCGGCATGCCGGAGCGGACGACCCCCTCCACATGCGCCGCCAGAGCCTTGCGACTGGAAAAATCGGCAACCTTTACAGGGGTATGGTAGACGACCTTCACCCTGCCATTCCGCCGTGCCGCCAGCAGTTTCAGCGCGTGAGAGCCGAAATCCATGTCCCCCCACCAGCCGTAAAAGCGCGGGTCTTCCCCCTCGGGCGCATGATAGATCACGGTCACCGGCTGGATATGCAGTTCGTCGCGCAGATTCTCATTGAAGAACGCCTGGAACAGCGTTGATTTGAAAGGAAGAACCCGGAACCCGTCGGTCGACGTGCCTTCCGGGAAAAACAGCAGCTTGTGGCCCGCCAGAAGCCGTTCCTCGAACACCTGCTGCTGCGCCTTCGCAGCCCTCGGATCGCGGGTGATGAACACCGTCCCGGTGATCTTCGCGAGGAACCCGATGCCGGGCCAGCCCGCCACTTCGGCCTTCGACACGAAGTAGACCCGCTTGCGCGCATTGAGCGAGAAAATATCGAGCCAGGACGCATGGTTGGCCACCACCGCGCCGCGCTCCGCCATCCGCTCGCCCACCGCCTCGTGCCGCATTCCGAGCACGAAAAACGCCGTCCGGCAGACCACCTGCGTGATAAACGGCGTCCACGGCCGGTGCAGCCCGTAAAGCGGACGCTCGACCAGACGCAGCGCCATCATCGCCACCACGCCCAGCAGCAGCACCGCCACCAGCACCACCCCGCGCAGCCCGGCCCGAAGCCACCCCATTGCCGTGATCCTGTGGGGCGGCGCGGGCTCCTCGGGCGACCAGGTGAAGCTCACGCCGTAATGCCCTTGGAGTAAATGTTTTTCTGCGTTTGGCTCAACCGCTCGGTATCCATCACCAGGCAGATATCGGTGGTGTTGAACGCGTGGTCGATAAACGCCCCGTCGCCCACGTAGCCCCCCAGCCGCAGATAGGCCTTGATCAGCGCCGGCACCTGCAGCATCGCCGCGCGCCGGTCGATCCGGTCCTCGGGCAGCAGGTTCATGGTCTGATAATGCGCAGCCTGCGTTTGGACGCGCAGCGCCTCGGGCGCGAGGTGGCGGTGATGCAGCATCGACAGCGGCTGGGCCAGCGCCTCCACATCCGTGCCATGGAAACTGGCCACGCCGAAGAGGATTTCTATCCCGTTTTCCGTGACATAGCGCGCCAGCCCGTTCCAGAGGTGATACATCGCGGCCCCCCCGCGATAGGACGGCGCCAGGCAGGAGCGGCCCAGCTCCATCAGCCGCCGCCCGCTCTGTTTCAAGGGCGTCAGGTCATATTCGTCCTCGGAATAGAACTGCCCCACGGCGCGCGCCTGGTCGTCGCGCAGCACGCGGTAGACGCCCACCACGTCGCCGCCGCGGGTGTCGTCGGTCAGGATGATATGGTCGAAATAGGGGTCGAAGCGGTCCCGTTCCAGCCGCGCGTCATGGTCGACCAGCGGCCCGTCGCCGCCCAGCTCCTCGACGAACACCTCGTAGCGCAGGCGCTGCGCGGCCCTCAGATCCTCCTCCGAGCCCGCCAGCCTGACGCTGAACTGTTCCTGGCTCACGCCCATTGCTGCCCTCGCGCCAATGTTTGCCGCGGTTTTATGGCGCGACGGCCACGAAAGCAACGGCACTTGGCACATGCGCGCCCATGACCACTTCCGGGTGCCTTAACTTTTCCGTAACCTCTTTCATGTTTTGATCACCGGGATCAATTCGACACGGGAGCCATCGATCACGACCTTGCCAACTTCCTGGAAATTCACGGTGATGCGGCCGCCGATATTCGACTGCACCTGCCCGGTGCCCCAGTCGGGTTGATGCGGATGTTCGACCAACATGCCCGGTTCCAGGAAACTGTTAAGATCTGACATGCGATTTCCAGCCATTTCGGAGGAGCCAATTGCCCCATCCTAGCGACAAGATCGCCTCTCTCATAGGGTCTCGCATCTGCCACGACCTGATCAGCCCGGTGGGTGCCGTGGCCAACGGGCTGGAACTGCTCGAACTCTCCGGCCTGCCGAAAAGCCCGGAATTCTCCCTGGTGGCGGAGAGCGCCGGCCATGCCTCGGCCCGGATCCAGTATTTCCGGCTGGCCTTCGGCGATGCCGAGCCGGGACAGGTGGTTTCGGGGCACGCCGTGGCGGAGATCCTTGGCGCCGTGTACGAGGCGGGACGGATCGGGATCGACTGGCAGGCGCGCGGCGATTTCGCCCGGCCCGACATCAAGGCGGTGCTGCTGGCGCTGATGTGCGTGGAACAGGCGCTGGTGGCCGGCGGGCGGATCGTGGTCGCCCGCGACGGCCCACGCTGGCACATCCGGGCCGAGGCGGACCGGCTTTCGCCCGACCCGGCGCTTTGGGACCTGTTGCGCGGCGCGCCGGGCCCGGAGGCGATTCCGCCGGCAGCCGTGCAGTTCCTGCTGCTGCCGCATGTCCTGGGCGAAAGAAACGCGAGGATCGACTTCCAAGCCACGCATTTCAATGTAGAAATCCGCTTCTAGGCCCGGGTCGCGCCGTCGCCCTCGACCAGGTACTTGAAGCTGGTGAGCTGGGCCGCACCCACCGGGCCACGGGCATGCATCTTGCCGGTGGCGATGCCGATCTCGGCGCCCATCCCGAACTCTCCGCCATCGGCGAACTGGGTCGAGGCGTTGCGCATCAGGATGGCGCTGTCGAGCTCTGCGAAGAACTTTTCGGCGGCTTTGTCATCCTCGGTGATGATGCAGTCGGTATGCTGGGAATGGTACTGCCGGATATGGGCGATGGCACCGTCGATATCCTCGACCATCTTCGCGGCGATGATGCTGTCGAGGTACTCGCGGCCCCAATCCTCGTCACTGGCCGCCTGGGTGCCGGCAATGACCTGCAGCGCGGCATCGGCCCGCACCTCGACACCGGCGTCGATCAGCGCCCGGACCAGGCCCTGCCCGATCGTGTCGGCCACCTTGCGGTGAATGAGCAGGCACTCGGCCGCACCGCAGATGCCGGTGCGGCGGGTCTTGGCGTTCATCACCACGCGCAGCGCCTTCTCGGGGTCGGCGTCCTTGTCGATATAGATATGCACGATCCCCTCGAGATGGGCGAAGACCGGCACGCGCGCCTCGCGCTGGACGAGGCCGACAAGGCCCTTGCCGCCTCGCGGCACGATCACGTCGATCGTGCCGGTCATGGTCAGCATCTCCTTCACCGCCGCCCGGTCGCGCGTGGGCACAAGCTGGATCGCGTCCTCGGGCAGGCCCGCCGCGCGCAGCCCCTCGACCAGCGCCGCGTGGATCGCCGCCGAGGAGTGGAAGCTCTCCGACCCGCCCCGCAGGATTACCGCATTGCCCGACTTCAGGCAGAGCGCCCCGGCATCGGCGGTGACATTGGGCCGGCTTTCGTAGATCACCCCGATCACCCCCAGCGGCGTGCGCACGCGGCGGATATGCAGGCCCGAGGGCATGTCCCATTCCGCCAGCACCTCGCCAACCGGATCGTCCTGCGCGGCCACGGCGCGCAGGCCGTCGCACATGGATTTCACCCGGTCCTCGTTGAGCAGGAGCCGGTCCATCATCGCGTCTGACAGGCCCTTTTCGCGGCCATAGTCGAGGTCCTTGCCGTTGGCCGCGATCACGTCGGCACGGGCGGCCCATAGCGCGTCAGCGGCGGCTTCGAGCGCGTGTTTCTTGGTCTCCGCCTTCGCGGTGGCCAGTTGCGCGGCGGCGGCCTTGGCACGGTCGCCGATCTCGGCCATCAGGGCGGGGATGTTGTCGAGGTCTTTCATGGTCAGCGGTCCTTCGCGGGTCGGCGGGAGCGTAGCATCAAAGGCGGTCAGAACGCCATATCGTCGCGGTGGATGAGCGGCCCGCGCGCCGGGTAGCCGAGGATTGGCTCGATATCCTGTGTTTTCAGGCCCTTGATCAGCGCGGCATCGCGCGAATCGTAGCGGGTGAGCCCCTGGCCCAGCTTGCGGCCGGTGGTGTCGGCCACCTCGACAGGGTCGCCGCGCCCGAAACGGCCGGTGACGGCGGTGACGCCGGCGGGCAGAAGGCTGCTGCCGCCCTGAAGCGCACGGGCCGCGCCGTCATCGACGGTGATGCGGCCCTTGGGTTTCATCGCGGCGATCCACGCCTTGCGCTTTTGCTGCGGGTCACCCTGGGCGGTGAACCAGGTGGCAGGGGCGCCTTTTTCCAGCGCGGACAAGGGGTTGAGCACCGACCCTTCGGTGATTGCCATGTCGCAGCCGGCGGCCGTGGCGGTGCGGGCGGCCATAAGCTTGGTCTTCATGCCGCCCTTCGAGAGGCCCGAGCCGGCATCGCCCGCCATCGCCTCGATCTCGGGCGTGATCTCGGAGATGACGTCGAAACGCTTGGCCGCCGGGTCTTGCGTGGGATTGCCGGAATAGAACCCGTCGACGTCGCTGAGCAGGATAAGCTGATCGGCGCCTGCCGTCACCGCCACCTGGGCGGCCATGCGGTCATTGTCGCCATAGCGTATCTCGTCGGTGGCGACGGTGTCGTTCTCGTTGACGATGGGCACGGCGCCCAGCTTGAGGAGCTGTTCCAGCGTGGCGCGGGAGTTGAGGTAGCGGCGGCGGTCGGCGCTGTCCTCCAGCGTCACCAGCACCTGCGCGGCGCGGAGGCCGTGTTCGGACAGGGCCCGGTCATAGGCATGGGCGAGTTGAATCTGGCCCACGGCGGCGGCGGCCTGGGATTGCTCCAGCGTCAGTTCCGTCATCGGCAGGCCCAAGGCGCCCCGTCCGAGGGCGATGGAGCCGGAAGAGACGAGGATCACGTCCGTCCCGCGCGCCCGGATGCGGGCGACGTCGGCCACCAGCGCCTTCAGCCACTCGGCGCGCAATTGCCCGCTGCCCCGGTCCACCAGCAGGGCCGAGCCGATCTTGACGACGATGCGCCTGGCGTCGCTCAGGGTTGCCACGGCTCGGGCTCTTCGTCCTTGGCCTTCTCGCGCAGGCGGCCATCGTCGATCTGGGCCCGGAGCGCGCGGAGCACCTCCGTCACCCCTTCGCGCGAGACGCCCGACATCAGCATGACGTTTTCCGCGCCCGCGGCCTGTACCTCGTCGCGCAGGAAGGCGCGTTCCTCGTCGTCGAGCGCGTCGATCTTGTTGAGCACCGTCACGCGCGGCTTGTCAGCCAGCGCCTCGCCATAGGCCTCCAACTCGTTGATGATGGTGTGATAATCCTCGACCAAGGTACCGGAGGTGCCGTCGACCAGGTGAAGCAGCACGGCGCAGCGTTCCACATGGCCGAGGAAGAGGTCGCCCAGCCCCCGACCCTCATGCGCGCCGTCGATCAGGCCGGGGATGTCGGCCACCACGAATTCCACGCCATCCACCTCGACCACGCCGAGATTGGGGTGCAGCGTGGTGAATGGATAGTCGGCGATCTTGGGCCGGGCGTTGGAGGTGGCGGCGAGGAAGGTCGACTTGCCCGCGTTGGGCAGGCCCACGAGGCCCACGTCGGCAATCAGCTTCAGCCGCAGCCAGAGCGTGCGCTCGACCCCGTCCTGCCCCGGGTTCGACCGGCGCGGCGCCTGGTTGGTGGAGGTCTTGAAGCGCAGGTTGCCCCAGCCGCCATTGCCGCCATGCGCGAGCTCGATCCGCTGGCCCACCTCGGTCAGGTCGGCGATTACCGTCTCCTGGTCTTCGTCGAGGATCTCGGTACCGACGGGGACGCGCAGGACGATATCCTCGCCATCCTTGCCGGTGCGCTGGCGGCCCATGCCGGGCTGGCCGTTATCGGCGAAGAAATGCTGCTGGTAGCGGAAGTCGATCAGCGTGTTGAGCCCATCGACCGCCTCGGCATAGACCGAGCCGCCCTTGCCGCCATCGCCGCCATCGGGCCCGCCATATTCGACGAACTTCTCCCGCCGGAAGCTGATACAGCCGCCGCCGCCCGAACCGGACCGGATATAGACCTTTGCGAGATCGAGGAATTTCATGCTGTCATCCTTTAGGCAAAGGTCCGGTTTGGCTCAATCCATTTTCCGGCTGTAGGTCCAGGTGCGCACCTTGGCGTTTCGGGCGACCGAGAAGGTTTCGGCATCGCCCAGGTAGCTGAAGCCGTGGTTGGTGACCACGCGGGCGGAAACCGGGTTGTCCTGGAAGACCGAGGCGAAGATGGTGCGGCATTGGCAAGGGTTGGCGGCGACAAGCGCGCCCACCGCTTCGGAGGCGACGCCGGTGTTCCAGAAGGCATGCGCCACCCAGTAACCGATCTCGCACTGGCCCTCGTCGACGCGCTTCATGCCGATGGCGCCCATCACTTCCGAGCCGCCGTCGCGCGAGCCGTCGATGACCCAGACCGTTTCGGTCCGGTCGGGGGCGGTGACGCGGGCGAGGAATGCCTCGACCGTGCCGGGGGGCAGCGGGTGCGGAATGCTCGACGTGTTGCGGGCCACGCGCTCGTCGCCCGCGTAATGCGCCAGAAGCCCCGCATCCGAGGCGCGCGGCGGGCGCAGGTCGAACCGGCCGGCCGCGATGGTGGGTTGGGTGTCGATCGTCTCCAGTTTCATTGCGTTTTCCTCCCAAACGCGGGGCCCGTTGCCGGGCCCGAACCGGGGATTGGCGGGCTGTGGGCTGCAATCCTCGAACGAGAAAGGGGACCGGCCCTTGCCGATCCCCCGATGTTCTCATTACACCTATTCGGTCGGCTTACTCTGCGGCCTCCGCCACTGGCGTGACCGAAATGAAGGTGCGGCCCTTGAGGCCCTTGTGGAACGTCACCGAGCCTTCGACGGTGGCGAAGAGGGTGTGATCCTTGCCCTGCCCCACGCCGTCGCCCGGCCAGAACTTGTTGCCGCGCTGACGCACGATGATGTTGCCGGGAATGACGGCTTCGCCGCCGTATTTCTTCACGCCAAGGCGGCGGCCGACGGAATCGCGACCGTTACGTGATGAACCGCCTGCTTTCTTGTGTGCCATCTCGTTGTCTCCTATCTCGCCGGGTTACTTAGCCAGTTCCTTGGCTTGTTCAACCCATTCGGGTTTGACCTTGACGGCCTCGAAATTGTCCGCGTCCACCTTGGCCAGCTCGGCGTAGGTGGTGATGCCGGCCTCGTTCAGCTTCTTCGCCGCCGCCGGGCCGATGCCCGTGATGGCGGTGAGGTCGTCCGCGGCAGCCGGGGCCTCTTTCTTGGGCTCGGCTTTCTTCTCGGCCTTCGGTTCGGCCTTTTTCTCGGCCGGCTTGTCGGCTTTCTTGTCAGCCTTCTTGGCGACGCTCTTCTCGCCGGCTTCCTTGTTCTTCACGCGCTTGGCCATCTCGGCCTGGTCGGTCGCATTGTCGGCATAGCGTTCCTTGCCCATGCCGGCGGCCAGGGCACCTGCGCCCACGGCGGCCTTGACGCCCGACTTGTCCGCGCCCTTCTCGAGGATCTCGGTCACGCGCAGCAGGGTGAGCTGCTGGCGGTGGCCCTTCGTGCGCTGCGAGCCGTGCTTGCGGCGGCGCTTGACGAAGTGGATGACCTTGTCGCCCTTGACCTGATCGACGACCTCGGCCTGAACGGCCGCGCCATCGACGAGCGGAGAGCCGATCACGGGCGTGTCTCCGCCCAGCATCAGGATCTCGTTGAACTGCACCTTTTCACCGGCATCGGCTGCAAGCTTTTCCACGCGGAGCATATCGCCCGACTGGACCTTGTATTGCTTGCCACCGGTCTTGAGGACCGCAAACATGTTCGTCTTCCTTTTCAACTTCCGCGTCCTGTGGCCCCCGGTTCCGGGTGTTGCGTGGGGGTCTCTCCCCCGCCTCGGACGGCGCGCCCCATGTCGTGGGCGTCATTCCATCAACCCCCGCGCAGGCTTGGCACCTGCCGGGATGGGCGCTTATCGGGGGATGAGGGGGCAAAGTCAAGGGGGAAATCCGGGGTTTCCGACCCGGATGATTCAGTGTTGCGGGATCATGAAGCGGGCGAAGAAGGCGGTCAAGCCGGCATGGTCCCCGAGCGGCAGGATGGCGGCGGTGAACTGGTCGGGGCGGACGACGACCAGGGCGCCAGTGTCGCGGTCGATGCCGCGCCGGTCGAAGATGTCGGGGCCGGTTTTCAGGTCGGGGCAGAAGGCCTTTTCGTAATCGGTGAGGCCGAAGCGGCCCCTGGGCGGGGCCAAGAGACGGGGAAGCGTGGAGAGGTCCATATCGCGGTGATGGGGCTGGAACACGGCGCGCAGGTCGATGACCGAGTCGATATCCGCACCGTCGGGCGTATATCGGCGCAAGGGGCTGTCGGGCGCGGTGTCGAGCGCGTCGCAGAGCCGGGCGATGGCGCCGCCCGGCATGCCCATGTCGCCGCGCGGGGCGAAGGCCACCAGCCGCCAGCGCCCGTCGGCCAGCATGGCATGGCCAAGCTGCATGGGTTTCGCATCGGCCAGCCGGAAGACGGGCGCGGAGTGGAACCGCATGCCGATGGGCAGGCCGGTGGCGAGGGGCTGGTGCCCCGCCTGAACGATCATCGAGGGGTCGTAACGCGCCTCGACCCCGGCGGTATAGCGGCCGTGCTTCTGGAAATACTGCTGGAACCGGGCCGAGGCCTCGGGGTCGGAGGAGCGGGAGCTGAAGAGCCGGGCCATGTCGCGGTCGAACTCGATCAGCTCCTGCGCCTTGGCGCGGCGCTCGCCGGAATAGGTGTGGAGCAGGTCGGGCACAGCCTGCCCGCGCAGCACCGCCGCCAGCTTCCAGCCGAGGTTGAACGTGTCGGCCATCGACACGTTCATCCCCTGCCCCGCCTTGGGGCTGTGGGTGTGGCAGGCATCGCCGGCAATGAAGATGCGCGGGGTGTGCCCGTCGCGCGGACCGGTGCCGAGGTCGTCGAAACTGTCGCAGACCCGCTGGCCGATCTCGTAGGCCGAGCACCAGGCCACGTCGCGCACATCGAGGGTAAAGGGCGACAGGATCGCCTGCGCCTTGCCGATCAGCATGTCGGCGGTGACCTTGCGGTCGGCGGCGCGCTCGGTCTCGTGCAGCTCGTCGAGTTCCACGTACATCCGCACCATCGCCCCGCCCTCGCGCGGGATGATCAGCAGGCTGCCGCTGTGGGCCGAGCGGATCGCGGCCTTGAGGCGGATATCGGGGAAGTCGGTGACGGCGAGGATATCCATCACCCCCCAGAGCTGCCGCGCGGCATCGCCCTTGAGCGTCAGCCCGAGCGAGGTGCGCACCGCGCTGCGGGCGCCGTCGCAGCCGACCACGTATTTGGCGCGGATGGTTTCGGTGGCGTTATCCGGGGCCTCGAAGGTGGCTATAACGGGGTAATCGGGGGCGTCGGTTCTGGTGAGCCCGGTCAGGTTAAAGCCGTAATCGGGGGTCAGCCGGCGGGGCGATTTGCGCATGATGTCGAGGTAGAAATCATGCACGCGGGCCTGGCTGAGGATGGTGTGGGGCATCTCGGAGAGGTCGTCGGCCACGTCGTCGATACGGTCCGTGCGGCGCAGGCCATCGCCGCCCTCTCCCGGCGCCCAGAACACGGTTTCGTTGACCCAGTAGGCCTCCTCCATCACACGGGTCGCGAAGCCGAAGGCCTGGAACATCTCCATCGAGCGGCAGGCGATGCCGTCGGCCTGCCCCATCATCAGCGGGCCTGGTTTGCGCTCGGCGATGCGGGTCACGATGTCGGGGAAGGCCGAAAGCTGGGCCGCCAGCGTCAGCCCGGCGGGGCCGCAGCCGACGATCAGCACATCGACATCGGAGGGGCGTTCGCCCGCTCCTTGCGCCTCGGGCCGGACGCGCGGATCACCGGGGGTAAAGCCGTCGAAATGGTATTGCATCGCGCCCTCCCCCCAGACGCCGCACCGTGCCGCTAGAGCTCTTGGCTGCGCATGTGCTGGGCCACGGCCTGGCCGACGAGGTAGGACAGTTCCTCGTACATCCGGTCGAAGGTGGCGAAGAGCGCGGTGTTGAGCGCCTGCCCCTCGTCGCTGCGCCACAGGTCGATGTATTCCTGCACCTCGTCATCCTCGAGCGGCTGGTAGGCGGTCAGCAGGTAGGCCCCGATCCAGGCGGTGCTGTCCTCGCGCACGCCGTCTTCCTGCGACCAGACATCGAGCAGCATGTCCTCTTCCGACATGTCATAGGCCCCGCCATCGGCCAGCCCGCGATAGAGCATCAGGTTGGAATTCAGGATGCCCATCACGTTATGCTCGATCAGGTCGCTGTCGGCGACCAGCGTGTCGATCTGGTCGACGATCAGCGCGCCCTCGCGGGCGAGCTTCTCGTATTGCTCCTTGGCGGCGTCCTCGACCTCGGGGTCGAGGAAGGCCTCGCGCGCGGACAGTTCCAGCTCGATGACTTCCGCGCCAAGCTCGGAGGTGAAGAAGGCGTTGAGCGGGGCAAGGTCCACCCCCTCCAGCCCGCGCGCCATGCGTTCCTCGACAAGGCGGCGCATCTTGCCGGTGTCGTAGATGCGTTCGACCGTGGCCTGCCAGCCGGACGGGTCGGCCTCGGGCATCATGTCCTGCGCGAGGCTTTCGGCATAGGCCAGCCCTTCCTGCCGCATGATGTCGACGGTGTCGCCCACCCGGAGCGCTTCAAGCAGCACGTCAAGGTCGGCGCGGGCCTCGGACTGTGCGGGCATCGCCCAGATTACGGCCGCGGCAAGGGCCCCGGCGGCGGCACGGATCGGCCCCATGCTCACAGCTCCTCGCCGGGGTGCATCTCGGCCATGCGGGCCGCCAGCACCTCGAAGCGGTTCGCCATGATCTCGTACTGGATGGCGTTCATCAGCTCGTAGACCTCCTGCATTTGCGGGGCTTCCAGCGCCTCGGTGTAGGTCTCGATCTCCTCGAGCGTCAGGTCGCGATAGGTATAGGCGGCGTTGGCGAGCCCGGCCTCGGTCATGTCGGCGCGCATCTCGTCTTCCTGGTTGCGGATGACGGCGCGCAGGGCGCCCTCGTCGATCTCGTAATCCAGCACGCCGGCATAGGAGGCGGCCATCAGGAAGCGCACCATGATTTCCTGCACGGCGCGCACCGACTGGTCCTCGGTGTCGATGGCGTCGGCCATCCGTTCGAACATCTCGGCGCGGCCGTTGCCGGCGGCGCGTGCCTCGGCAAGAAGCTCGGCCCCTTCGGCGCGGTGCGCGGCGCTGTCCTCGGCCATGTGCGCGGCGTTTTCGAGCTGCACCAGCTTCTGGCCGAGCGGCGAGGCGTAAAAGCCCGCGGCATGGCCGAGAAGCTCGTCGCTCAGGGTTTCGGACAGGATCTCGATGGCCATGTCGTGCATGGTGTCGGTATCGAAGACCTGTTTCGTGACGCGGGCCCAGTCATGGCCGAAATCATTGGGCGACATGCCCAGCATCTCGGGCGCGTCCGAGGCCGACTGCTTGATCGATTCGAGCGCGACGTCGAAGCCGGTGACCTCGAGGAACGCCTCGAGGTTGGCACGGTCGGCGGCGCGGGCCTGCGGCGGGGCCAGCAGCGCGATGACGGCGAGTATGGCGATGAACGGGGCTTGGATCAGGGACCGTTGCGACAAGGGGGCACTCCTTCGGCCGAATTGCTCAGGTTTGAATCTAGGCAAATTCTGGCGGCAAACAATGCAAAACCCCCTTGTCCCTCGCTGGAAAGGCGATTAAACGCAGCCTCCAGACCCCCGCGGAGAGGTGCCGGAGTGGTCGAACGGGGCGGTCTCGAAAACCGTTGACCCTTCACGGGGTCCCAGGGTTCGAATCCCTGTCTCTCCGCCATTTATTCCCTGATGATGACGATGTGGTGAAACCCGGTGCCCCGGGCGCCGGTTCTCGTGGCTTCGGCGGCGTGGCGCGATGCTGTTCGCGTGGCGTCCGAGAAAAAATCGCGCCCCGGAGGGCGCGATCGGACAGGTCGGTTTCAGGCTCAGCCTGGCGCGAACCAGGCTTAGCTTCGCCAGCTAACCCCTTGATTACCCGATGCGATAATTCGGGCTCTCGCGGGTGATCTGGACGTCGTGCACATGGCTTTCCTTCAGCCCCGCGCCGGTGATGCGGACGAAGGTGCAATTGTTGCGCATCTCCTCGACCGTGGCGCAGCCGGTATAGCCCATCGCCGCGCGCAGCCCGCCGACGAGCTGGTGAACGACGGCATTCGCAGTGCCCTTGTAGGGCACCTGCCCCTCGATCCCCTCGGGGACCAGCTTGTCGCTGGCGGCGTCCTTCTGGAAGTAGCGGTCGGCGCTGCCGCGGGCCATGGCGCCGAGGCTGCCCATGCCGCGATAGGCCTTGAAGGTGCGGCCCTGGTAGAGGATCACCTCGCCCGGGCTTTCATCGGTGCCGGCCAGCATCGAGCCCACCATGGCGCAGGAGGCACCGGCGGCGATGGCCTTGGCGAAATCGCCCGAGAACTTGATGCCGCCATCGGCGATGATCGGCGTGCCGTCCGCCGCCTCGACGCAATCCATGATGGCGGTGAGCTGGGGCACGCCCACGCCCGCGACCATCCGCGTGGTGCAGATGCTGCCCGGCCCGATGCCCACCTTGATGGCATCGGCCCCGGCGCCGATCAGCGCGCGCGTGGCCTCCCCCGTGGCGACGTTGCCGGCGACGATCTGCACCTCGTTCGACAGGCCCTTGGCCCGCTCGACCGCCTTGGCGACGCCCTCGGAATGGCCGTGCGCGGTGTCGATCACGATCATGTCGACCCCGGCATCGACCAGCGCCGCCGAGCGTTCGAAGCCCGCATCGCCCACGGTCGAGGCCGCGGCACAGCGCAGGCGGCCGAGGTCATCCTTGCAGGCGGTGGGGTTCAGCACGGCCTGTTCGGTGTCCTTGAGCGTCAGGAGGCCGGTCAGCTTGCCATCCTTGTCGGTGACCAGCAGCTTCTCGATCCGGCGGGCGCGCATCAGGTTCTTGGCCTCTTCCCGGTCGGCCGGCTCGCGCAGGATGGCGAGATCGTTCGAGGTCATCATCACGTGTACCGGCGTCTCGTCGGAGGTGGCGAAGCGCATGTCGCGGTTGGTGACGATGCCGACGACGCGGCGTTTCTCGTCGACCACGGGGAAGCCGGTGAAGCCGTAGCGCTCGGTCAGGGCCTTGGCGTCGGCCAGCGTCTGGTTCGGGGTCAGCGTCACCGGGTTGTAGACGATGCCGGATTCGAAACGCTTGACTCTGCGCACTTCGCGCGATTGCTCCTCGACGGTCAGGTTGCGGTGGATCACTCCGATGCCGCCCGCCTGGGCCATGGTGATCGCCATGCGCGATTCGGTCACCGTGTCCATGGCCGAGCTCAGAAGCGGGATGTTGAGATTGATCGACCTGGTGACGCGCGTCCGCGTGTCTGCGGTGTTGGGCAGCACGCTCGACTTGGCGGGTACGAGCAGAACGTCATCGAAGGTCAGCGCCTCACGAATCTCCATTGGGGGTCTCCATGGCAGGGATCGTTTGGCGCTTCCCTATTACATGGATCGGGGGCGGGTGAAAGGCCAATTCGTTGGCGTGGGGGCATGGCGGGGTTGCAGGCGGCGCCGGGTCTGGCCCCTTGCCGGGGGCGGGAAATCCGGCCACCGTGGCGCCGAGCGTTGCGGGACGGGAGGATGCGGCATGACGAAACACGGCTACGAGGCGGGGCGGCTCGACCTGCCCTTCGTGGGGATCTCCACCTTCGGCAAGCGGCCCTACGTGGCCGACTGGGAGGCGATCGAGGCGGATGCCGCGATCCTCGGCGCGCCGTTCGATTTCGGCACCCAGTGGCGGGCGGGCGCGCGGTTCGGGCCGCGCGGGGTGCGCGAGGCCTCGACGCTGTTCAGCTTCGGCCATGCCGGGGCCTACGATCACGAGGATGACGTGACCTATCTTCCGGGCGACGTGAAGATCGTCGACCTGGGCGACGCCGATATCGTGCATACCGACACGGTGAAGAGCCACGCCAATATCGAGGCGGGCGTGCGGGCGATCCTGAAGGCGGGCGCCCTGCCGGTGGTGATCGGCGGGGACCATTCGGTGAATATCCCCTGCATCAACGCGTTTGACGACCAGGGCGACATTCACATCCTGCAGATCGACGCCCATCTCGATTTCGTCGACGAGCGCCACGGCGTGCGGTTCGGCCATGGCAACCCGATGCGCCGGGCGGCGGAGAAGCCCTACGTGACGGGGCTCACCCAGATCGGCATCCGCAACGTGAGCTCCACGGCGAAGGAAGGCTATGACGACGCCCGCGCCATGGGCTCGGACATCCTGTCGGTGCGGCAGGTGCGCAAGCTGGGGGCGGAGGCCACGGCGGCGCGCATTCCGGAAGGGGCACGGGTCTACATCACGCTGGATATCGACGCGTTCTGCCCGTCGATCGCGCCGGGCACCGGCACGCCCAGCCATGGCGGGTTCCTCTATTACGACGTGTTGGAAATCTTGCAGCTTGTGGCGAAGGATCACGAGGTGGTGGGCATCGACCTTGTCGAGGTGGCGCCGGATTACGACCCGACGGGCGGCACGTCGATCTTGGCGGCGCAGGTGCTGCTGAATTTGCTGGGGTTCGTGTTTCACGCGCGGCGGCCGGGGTGACAGCGTTTTCTTCGAAGAAAACGGATCGGAAAATTGGAATTTTCCGGCGTAGCGACATTAGCATCGCTGTGCAACATACCGTTTTCTTTAAAAGAAAACGGTCCGAATTCTTTTAAAGAATTCGGGTCTTCCGCTCCGGCACCGGGTCATGGCCGCACTTGCCCCACGGGTTGCAGCGCGCGATCCGGCGCAGCGCCAGCCAGCCGCCTTTCAGCGCGCCGTGCCGCTCCAGCGCCTCCAGCGCATAGGCGCTGCAGGTCGGCTGGTAGCGGCAGTGCCAGCCCACCCAAGGGCTGAAGACCAGCCGGTATGCCTTGACCGGCAGCGACAGGATATAGGCAAAGGGGCTCATGCGCCGTGCAGCTTGCGCAGGGCGTAGAGGAAATCGCGCTGCAGGTCCTGGAAATCGCGCGCCGCCGTCACCTCGGGCCGGCCGATCAGGGCGTAATCCCAGCCCGCGCGACCATGCTCGGGCAGAAGCAGCCTTGCCACCTCGCGCAGGCGGCGCTTGGCGCGGTTGCGGGCCACGGCATTGCCGACCTTCTTGGAACAGGTGAAGCCCACGCGCACCGTCGCGTCGCCATCGCCCCGGTCACGCCCCTGCACCAGCATCGAGCCGGTGCCCTGCCGCCGCGCGCGGTTGAGCGCCAGGAAATCCGGCCGCTTGCGCAGGCGCTGGACGCAAAGAGACACCGCCGGGGGCGTATTCCCCGCATTGTCGACGGGGGCCTCCGGCGGTGCCGTGATCATGGTAGAACCTGGAAGTCCGAGGCTTACGCGCTCAGCGACTTGCGGCCACGGGCGCGGCGCGCGTTCAGGATCTTGCGGCCCGCCTTCGTGGCCATGCGCGCACGGAAGCCGTGCCGGCGCTTGCGAACCAGGTTCGAGGGTTGAAAGGTGCGTTTCATCGCTCCGGTCTCCGGTCTTGCGGGGCCGTCTGCCGGAATCGGCGCAGCCCGGGGAATGCTTCGAAGCCCGGTCTATAATCGCGCGGCGGGCCCAAGTCAAACCCGCCTGCGCGGTTTTGCAACAAAAACCGCGCAGGCCCCGGTTCTTCTGTTACAAAACCCGGGAATCTCCGTCTTTTACCCTGTCCGGGGCCGCATTCGCCTCACCCCTCATCACCGCCGCGTGAGGCCCCTTTCCCCGGCGCGCGGCATGGCGCATCTAGGACAGGAACAAAGGGTTACGGCCATAGAACCGGACGAGGACATGGACCAGGCGAGACGCGGGGGCAGACACCCCCTGGCACGGCATATACCGCTTGCCGTCATCGTGACGGCGGCCATCATCGGTTTCTTCACCCTCGGCGACCTGCTGAGTTTCGAGACGCTGCGTGCCCATCGCGAGACGCTGATCGCCTTTCGCGACGCCAATTTCACCGGGCTGGCGCTGGCCTTCATCGGCATCTACGTGGTGATCGTCGCGTTTTCCCTGCCCGGTGCCGCGGTGGCCTCGGTTACCGGCGGGTTCCTGTTCGGGCTGGCGCTTGGCACGCTCTTCAACGTGATCGCCGCTTCGCTCGGGGCCATTGCCATCTTCCTGGCCGCCCGCTGGGGGCTGGGCCGGGTGCTGGCCGAGAGGATCGAAACCTCCGAGGGCACGCTGAAGAAGATCAAGGCGGGGCTCAACGAGAACGAGGTCAGCGTACTGTTCCTCATGCGGCTTGTCCCGGTGGTGCCATTCTTCGTGGCGAACCTCCTGCCCGCCCTTGTCGGCGTGCGCTTCGTGAATTTCGCGCTGACCACCGTGCTGGGCATCATTCCCGGGGCGCTGGTCTTCACCTGGATCGGCGTGGGGCTGGGCGAGGTGTTCGACCGTGGCGAAAGCCCCGACCTGTCGCTTCTGTGGGAGCCGCAGGTGATCGGGCCGATCCTCGGGCTTTGCGTGCTGGCGGCGCTGCCCATTGTCATCAAGCAGCTGAAAGGCCGGAAAGATGGCTGAACCCAAGCGCCTTACCCCTGATATCCTTGTCATCGGCGCCGGCTCCGGCGGGTTGTCGGTGGCCTCGGGCGCAGTGCAGATGGGCGCCTCGGTGGTGCTGTTGGAAGGACACCGGATGGGTGGCGACTGCCTGAATTTCGGCTGCGTGCCGTCGAAGGCGCTGATCGCCAGTGCAAAGGCGGCGCACGGCCAGGCCCATTCCGCGCCTTTCGGCGTGGCCAATGTCACGCCGCAGGTCGATTACGCCGCCGCGATGGAGCATGTGGCCGAGGCCATCGCCACGATCGAGCCGCATGACAGCCAGGAGCGGTTCGAGGGGCTGGGCGTCATGGTCATCCGCGAGTACGGCGAATTCCTGTCGCCCAGGGAGGTGAAGGCCGGCGACACAATCATCAAGCCCCGCCGAATCGTCATCGCCACCGGCTCCTCGCCGCTCGTGCCGCCGATCCCGGGGCTCGAGAGCGTGCCGTATGACACCAACGAGACCCTCTTCGACCGGCGGGAAAAACCTGATCACCTGCTGATCATCGGCGGCGGGCCGATCGGGTTGGAAATGGCGCAGGCGCATGTGCGGCTGGGCTGCAAGGTCACGGTGATCGAGGGCGCGAAGGCCCTGGGTCAGGACGACCCGGAGCTTGCAGCCCTGGTGCTCGACCGGCTGCGCGAGGAAGGCGTGGAGATCGCGGAGCAGGCGAAGGCGTCGAAGATCGGCGGCACGGCCGGCGCCATCGAGGTGGACACCGAGGACGGGCGCCGCTTCACCGGCACCCACCTGCTTGTCGCCGTGGGGCGCAAACCCAATATCGACCGGCTCGCCCTCGACAAGGCCGGGATCGAGACCACCAAGCGCGGCATCAAGACCGACAGCCGCCTCCGGACCACCAACCGCCGCGCCTATGCCATCGGCGACGTGGCGGGGGGGCTGCAATTCACCCACGTGGCCAGCTATCACGCGGGCATCGTTATCCGCTCGGCCGTGCTGGGCCTGCCCGCGAAGACGAAATCGGCCCATATCCCGCACGTCACCTATACCGATCCGGAACTGGCGCAGGTCGGCCTGACCGAGGCGCAGGCGCGAGAGACCCATGGCGGCAATCTCGAGGTCATCCGCATCGACTATGCCGGCAACGACCGCGCCATCGCCGAGCGCCGGACCACCGGATTTCTCAAGGTGATGGTGGTGCGCGGCCGGCCCGTCGGCGCCTCGATGGTAGGCGCGCAGGCGGGCGAGCAGATCGGGCTCTGGGCGCTCGCCATTGCCAACAACCTGAAAATGAGCCAGATCGCGGGGATGGTCGCGCCCTACCCCACGTTGGGCGAGATCAACAAAGCGGCCGCCGGGGCCTATTTCTCTCCGCGACTGTTTGATAATCCTTTGGTGAAGAAAGTCGTGGGGCTGGTGCAACGCTGGCTCCCCTGATCCGGGCGGCATATGCGGTTTTTCAAGACTCTTTCCGGGCGTTTCCTCGTTCTGACCGCGATCTTCGTCATGCTGGCGGAGGTGCTGATCTTCGTGCCCTCCGTCGCCCGGTTCCGCGAGGATTTCCTGATGTCCCGGCTGGAGCGGGCGCAGATCGCCTCGCTGGCGCTTCTGGCCAACGAGGACATCACCGACGAGTTGCAGGAGGAGCTGCTGCTCAACGCGGGCGTCTTCAACGTGGTGCTGAGGCGCGACGCGGCCCGGCAGCTGGTGCTGAGCTCGCCCATCCCGTCGCCCATCCACGCCACCTACGATTTCCGCAATCCCGCCCCGTTGGAACTGATCGGCGACGCGCTGGCGGCACTGGCCGACCCGACGCCGCGGGTGATCCGGGTGATCGGCGAGCCGGCGCAGATGGCCGGGCTGCTGATCGAGGTGACGCTGGAATCGGCGCCGCTGCGCAGTGCGATGATCGACTATGGCCTGCGCATTCTTCTTCTGTCTGCGGTGATCTCGGTCTTCACCGCGGTGCTTCTGTTCCTTGCGGTGCGGGGGCTGCTGGTCAAACCGATCCGCCGGGTGGTGGGGCACATGCAATCCTACGCCGCCGCGCCCGAGGATGCGCGGCAGGTGATCACGCCTTCCGCCGGCGTGACCGAGCTGCGCGAGGCCGAGGAGGCGCTGAAGACCCTGCAGACCCAGCTCACCCACGCGCTGAAACAGCGCGAGCGGCTGGCGCAGCTTGGCGGCGCGGTGGCCAAGGTCAGCCACGACCTGCGCAATATCCTGACCTCGGCCCAGCTTTTCACCGACCGGATCGAGATGAGCGAGGATCCGCAGGTCAAGCGCATGGCGCCGAAGCTGGTGAACTCGATCACCCGCGCGGTGCGGCTCTGCGAGGCGACGCTGGCCTATGGCCGGGCCGAGGAGCCGGCGCCGCAGATCGAGGATATCAACCTCGACAACCTGGTCGACGACGTGATCGAAAGCGAGCGGCTGGCCGTGGGCGAGGCCGGCATCAGTTTTTCCACCGACGTGCCCTCGCGCCTCACCGCGCGGGCCGACGGCGAACAGTTGCACCGGGTGCTGTCGAACCTGGTGCGCAATGCCCGGCAGGCGATCATCGGCACCGGGCGCGAGGGCGAGATCGGGATCGCCGCCTATGACGAGAACGACCATTGCATCATCACCGTCACCGATACCGGCCCCGGCCTGCCGCCCAAGGCGCGCGAACACCTGTTCCAGCCGTTCCATGGCGGCGCCACCAAGGGCGGCACGGGCCTCGGCCTGTCGATCGCACAGGAACTGGTGCGCGGGCATGGCGGCGACCTGACGCTGGCGCGCACCGACGAGACCGGCACGACCTTCGAGATCCGCCTGCCCCACGCCCCGAAACCGGGCTGACAATTTTGTCCCGCACCCCCTTGCAATGACTTCCCGCACCGTCTAGATGCTCGTCTCCACGGACCGATAGCTCAGCTGGATAGAGTACCTGACTACGAATCAGGGGGTCGGGGGTTCGAATCCTCCTCGGTCCGCCACTTCCCTCCAAGGAACACGTTGCGGGACACGCCGCCGCCTCGCCGAGGGGGCGAAGACCGGCGGGTTTTGGCGCGGCGGGTTCGTAGCTATGGCGGCGCAGATGACACCCTTCCAGCCCGAGCGCGACCGTCATGACTGACCCGGCCGATCCCGCAGACCTGCTGACGCGCGTGCTGTGCCAGTTGCGCGCCAGCCATCCCGACCTCGTGCAACGGCTCGCCCCGGGGCACTGGCAGGTCACGCCGGCGGGTTTTGCCCCTGCCCCCGCCTGCGCGCACCTGCCCGAGGCCGTGGCTCACTGTCCCGAGACCGGACCAATGGCCGACACGGCCCGCCGCCTCGCCGCCCTCGTCCATCACCTGCCCTGGACCGCCGATTACCCGGATCACCCGGTGCTGAAAGAGGCCTTCGCCCATGCCGTCATCGCCCGCAGCGAGGTCGCGCTGCTGGGGTGCAACCTGCTGGCCCCGCACACGGCCTACCCGGCCCATGCCCATCTCGCCTGCGAAATCTACCTTCCCGTCAACGACAGCGGTGCGCTGTTCTGGCAGGCCACCACGGGCGCCGACACGCCCGCCATCCCCGGCCAGCCTGTCATACACGGCCCGTCGGAACCCCATGCCCTGACCACCCGCGACCGCCCTGCCCTCAACCTTTGGCTTCAGCATGGCGAGGCGCCGGGCGGGCCCACGTGGTTCACCTGATCCGTCCTATCGCCTCGACACCGGCGGGCGGACCTGCTCCACTGCGGCAAACCGAAGGGGGACACGCCATGACCGATAAGCCAGCCGCGCCCGACTATGCCTTCGCCCCGGCGCTTCGCCGCGACATGGAGGCCCGGCTGTCCCGCTTCACCGCCGCCAGCGCCCGCACCGGCGAACTGCGGCTGGCCGCCGTCGCCATCCTCGTCGCCCCGCGAAAGGACAGCCACGACGCCGGCGTGCTGATCACGCTGCGGCCCACCCGCATCAACCGGCACAGTGGGCAATACGCCCTGCCTGGCGGCCGGCTGGACGAAGGCGAAACCCCGCTTCAGGCCGCCATCCGCGAAACGCGGGAAGAGCTGGGCCTGACCCTGACCGAGGCCGACCTGATCGGCACGCTCGACGATTATCCCACCCGGTCGGGCTTCGCGATGATCCCGCATGTGTTCTGGTGCGCCGATACCTCCGCCATGCAGCCCGACCCGTCGGAGGTGGCGCAGGTGCATTCCCTGCCCCTCTCGGAACTGGACAGCGACGATATCCCGCTGCTCGACCTGAAACCGCATAGCGAGCACCCGGTCCTGTCGGCCTTCTTCCCGACGCTCGGCCATACCGTCTACGCCCCCACCGCCGCTGTGCTCTACCAGTTTCGCGAGGTGGCGGTGCGCGGGCTCGACACGCGCGTGGCGCATTACGACCAGCCGGAATTCGCGTGGAAATGAGCGGGCCCGCCCTCGACGGTTTCCTCGAGACCGCGCATCTGCTGGCCGACGCGGCGGGAGAGATCGCCCGCGCGCACTGGTTCGCCGCCTCCGAGACCGGGTTGAAGCCCGACGGTACTGCCGTGACCGAGGCCGACACGCAGATCGAGGCCCGCCTGCGCGAGATCATCGCGGACCGGCACCCGGACCATGGCATCCTTGGCGAGGAACAGGGCGCCACCGGCATGGACCGCGCGTTCGTCTGGGTCGTCGACCCGATCGACGGCACGCGGCAATTCGCAGCGCGGCTGATGAATTTCGGCGTGCTGATCGCGCTCTGCCACGACGGGCGGCCGGTGCTCGGGATCATTGACCAGCCGCTGGCCCGCGCGCGGTATTCGGCGGCCGAGGGACATGGCGCCACGCTCAACGGGGTGGCTATCTCGGCCAGCGGCACCCGCGCCCTTTCGCAGGCGGTGGTGGCCATCGCCAATCCCGCGTCCTTCCCCGAGGAGATGCGCGAACCGGTGGACGCCATCGCCGAGGCCGCGCGGCTGACCGTCCATGACGGCGGGTGCCTTGCCTATGGCGCGCTGGCCCGCGGGCAGGTCGACCTCTGTCTCAACGGCCCCGACCTCGATGCCTACGACATCTGCGCGCTGGTGCCGGTCATCACGCAGGCGGGCGGGGTCATCACGGATTGGCAGAACCGGCCGCTCACCCTTGCCTCCGACGGTGCGATCCTTGCCGCCGCCTCGCCCGCGCTGCATGCGCAGGCGCTCGACCGGCTGACCCGGCACGATCCGGTCTGGATTCCCTGACGCGGGCCGCACCGGCTTGCACCTCCCCCGTTCCGGTGGTTCATAGGCGGCATGGCAAACATCCTTGTCACCTTCGGCCTCATCTGTCTTGGCGCGCTGACCGGCTGGGGGGCTTCGCTCCTCGGGCTGCCGCTGCCCTTCCTGATCGGGCCGCTGCTGATCTGCGCGGCAATCGCCACGGCCCTGCCGCACCGCCTGCCCGAGGGCTATCGCTTCTCGCACCGGCTTCGGACGGTCTTCATCGGCGTGATCGGACTGATGATCGGGGCGCAGGTGACGCCGGAGCTGTTCGCATCGGCCCCCGAATTCGTAGTCACCTTCACGGCGCTGACGCTGTTCGTGGGCGTCTGCCTTGCCTTCAATTTCTGGGTCTTCCGCAGGCTCGGTGGCTATGACCGGGTCACCGCCTTCTATTCCAGCACGCCCGGCGGGCTGTATGAATCGCTGGCCCTGGGCGAGGCGGCGGGGGGCGACGTGGCGCGCCTGACACTGCAGCAATTCCTGCGGGTCATCGTGGTGGTTACCGCACTGCCCGTTGGCCTGTCGCTCTGGCTGGGAGAGCCGGTGGGCAGCTCGGGCGGCGTGACGCTGGCGCGCGATGACGTGCCATGGACGGACCTGCCCTATATCGTGCTGGCCGGGGCGGCGGGATATTTCGGCGGCAAGCTGCTGCGCTTGCCGGCGGCGCAGTTGACCGGGCCGATGGCGGCGGCGGCGATCCTGTCGGTCACCGGGCTTTTCCACGTGGATATCCCCATCTGGCTGGTGAACATCGCCCAGATCATCGTCGGCTGCGCGTTGGGCATGCGCTTTACCGGCCTGTCGCGCGGGCTGATCCTGCGCGGCGCGGGGCTGTCGCTCCTGTCGGTGGGCGGCATGCTGGTGCTGGCGCTGGTCTTCGCCTTCGCGGTCGTGCCCTTCGTGGCGGAACCGATCGACGTGCTGCTTATCAGCTTCGCCCCCGGCGGCGTGACCGAGATGTCGCTGGTGGCGCTCAGCCTGCAGGCCAACCCGGCCTTCGTCACCCTGCACCACATCTTCCGCATCCTGATCACCGTGGTCTGGCTGATGGCCTCGGCCCCGTGGGTGCGGCGCAATTTCTGACACTTTGACAGGGGCGGCCCCAAAGGCTACCTGAACGCATGTTCAATTCCTGACGGGAGAGCCGCCCATGCGTATCGAAGACACCGCTGCCATCATCACCGGGGGCGCCTCGGGCCTCGGCGAGGCCACTGCCCGCCATTTCCGCGAGCGCGGCGCACAGGTGACCCTGCTCGACCGCGACGAGGAGCGCGGCACCGCCGTGGCGAACGAGATCGGCGCCGGTTTCGTCAAGACCGACGTGACCGACGAGGCCTCGGTCCAGGCCGCGATTGCAGCCGCGTCCGAGGCGATGGGCAAGATCACTTGCGCGGTCAACTGCGCCGGCATCGCGCCGGCAGCCAAGACGCTGGGCAAGGAGGGGCCGCACGACCTCGGCACGTTCCAGCAGACGATCAATGTCAACCTGGTGGGCAGTTTCAACGTCGCGCGCCTTGCCGCGGCCGAGATGGCGAAGGCCGAACCCGGCGACGACGGCCTGCGGGGGGTGATCATCAACACCGCCTCCGTCGCCGCCTTCGAGGGGCAGAAGGGACAGGCGGCCTATGCCGCGTCGAAGGGCGGGGTCGTGGGGCTGTCGCTGCCGATGGCGCGCGACCTTGCGCGCGAAGGCATCCGGGTCATGGCCATCGCGCCGGGCCTGATGCTGACGCCGATGCTTCTGGGCCTGCCGCAGGAGGTGCAGGACCAGCTGGCCGCCGACGTCACCTGTCCGCGCCGGCTGGGCGATCCGGACGAATACGCGAGCCTCGCCCGCTTCATCGTGGAATGCGATTACCTGAACGGCGAGGTGATCCGCATCGACGGCGCGCTGCGCATGCAATAGCGCCCGCGCCGCCGACACGGCGGATCAGGCGTTTTCCTCTTCCGCCTGCCGGTCACCGGCGCCGCTGTCGACCTGGTCGGCCAGCGCCTCGGCGCGCGCGGCCAGCTCGGCCATCGCGTCCATCACGTCATCGGGCAGCACCGGCACCTCGATCCGCTCCGGCTGGGGCTGGGCGTTGCGCAACTGGTCGAGCTCGGCCTCCTTCTCCTGAAGCTTGTCCTCGGCCTCGCGCAGCTTGTCCTGCATCCCGGCGGTCTTGTCGGCCAGCATCAGCCCGGCCATCAGCAGCATCCGCGCCTCGGGGATACGGCCGATCTGCGAGGCCAGGACCGAGGCTTCCTCGTCCAGCATCTTGGCGGCGAACTTGAGGTAGTGTTCCTCGCCCTCCTGGCAGGCGACCTCGAAGGTCCGGCCGCCGATTTCAATCTCGATCTCGGGCATGCTCATGTCTCCGCCTGTTTCGCGGCCCGCAGGTTCTCGACCGCCTCGTTCAGCTCCGTGTAGATGATCGTGGTCTCGGCCCGGTCGGCGGCACGCACCGCGCGCAGCCCTTCCAGCTCGACCTCCATCGCCGTGTTGATCAGCTCCGCGTCGCCGACGCCGGCCCCGTTGGCCTCGCGCAGGAGACCGTTGATCTCGCGCAGCTTCTCGTTCGCGGCACGCAGGCCCTGCAGTTCGCCATCGAATTTCTTCAGGCTGCCGGCGACATCGTCCCGCGCCGACTGAAGCTCTTCCTCCAGCCTCTGGCGGCGGACCTGAAGTTTCTTGACGCGCTCGCGCAGCTGTTCGTTGGCCACCTTCTCGTCCTCGAGCTCCTGCCGGAGCGCCTCGAT
>Ga0189287_100146_pt1 | contig 41051 bp, 34 predicted proteins | sample UW86minimetaG_FD_130319 | JGI IMG/M metagenome (GOLD analysis project Ga0189287, IMG submission 130319) | Marine microbial communities from the Costa Rica Dome - UW86 mini metaG | ecosystem: Environmental > Aquatic > Marine > Oceanic > Photic zone | place: Costa Rica: the Eastern Pacific... | reverse complement strand
TCGCGCTGACGCTGACACCGGCACTTTGTGCCTCGATGCTGAAGGCCAAGAGCCATGGCGAACGGCGCGGCTTCTTCGGCCTGTTCAACCGGGGTTTCAACGGTCTGACCAACGGCTATACCGGTACGGTGCGCTGGTCGGTCCGGCGCCCGTTGCGGGTCGGCCTTGTCTACCTCGCGCTGGCCGGGGCGATGGCGCTGCTGTTCCTGCGCACGCCGACTGGGTTCCTTCCGGACGAAGACCAGGGGATCCTCTTCACCCTCATCCAAGCTCCCACGGGCGCCTCGGCCGAACGCACGCTCGATGTGCTGGAACAGGTGGAGAACTACTATCTCACGCAGGAGGAGGGCGTCGTCAAATCCATGTTCGGCGTGGTCGGGTTCAGCTTCGGCGGCAGCGGGCAGAACATGGGCATCGCCTTCGTGCAGCTTGAAGACTGGGACGATCGCAAAGAGCCGCAGCAAAGCGTTCAGGCGCTGGCGGGCCGGGCGTTCGGCGCCTTCAGCCAGATCCGCGATGCGATGGTCTTCCCGGTCGTGCCGCCTTCGGTCATCGAGCTGGGCAACGTCTCGGGTTTCGATTTCTACCTTCAGGCCCGCGAGGGCCAAAGCCACGCCGACCTTGTCGCCGCGCGAAACCAACTGCTCGGCGCGGCCGCGCAAAGCCCGCTGATCGCCTCTGCCCGACCCAGCGGATTGGAAGATGCATCGCAGTTCAACCTCGATATCGACTGGCGCAAGGCCGGGGCGATGGGGCTGACGCCGACCGATGTCGGCCAGCTTTTGCAGGTTGCCTGGGCCGGAACCTACGTCAACGATTTCGTCGACCAGGGCCGGATCAAGCGCGTCTACGTACAGGGCGAGGCAGACGCCCGGGCCACCCCCTCGGATATCGACAAGTGGCGGGTGCGCAACGCCAGCGGCGGCCTGGTGCCGTTCTCGAACTTCTCGGAAGGCGGGTGGGCGTACGGGGCACAGGGACTTTACCGCTACAACGGCATCCCGTCGATCCAGATCCAGGGCTCCCCCGCCCCGGGCGTGACCTCCGGCGAGGCCATGGCGGAAATGGAGCGCCTCGTTGCCGATCTCGGTTCCGGTTACGACGCGGCGTGGACCGGCCTTTCGCTGGAAGAACGCCAGTCGGGCAGCCAGGCGCCACTGCTTTACGCGCTCTCGCTGGCCGTGGTGTTCCTCTCGCTCGCCGCCCTGTATGAAAGCTGGTCGATCCCCTTCGCGGTAATGCTGGCCATGCCGATCGGTATCCTTGGTGCGCTGGTTGGCGCCTGGCTCGGCGGGTTCGAGAACGGCGTCTTCTTCCAGGTCGGCCTGCTGACGGTGATCGGCCTGACCGGCAAGAACGCCATCCTGATCGTCGAGTTCGCAAGGGAGAGGTACGAGGCGGGCGAGCGGGTCATCGACGCTGTCGTTACCGCCGCGCGTCAGCGGTTCCGGCCGATCATCATGACCTCGATGGCCTTCTCGCTGGGGGTTCTGCCGCTGGTGCTGTCGTCCGGCGCAGGTTCGGGCGGGCGTAATGCCATCGGCTCCGGCGTGCTCGCGGGCACCCTGTCGGCCACGATTCTCGGGGTGGTGTTCGTGCCGCTCTTCTTCATGATCGTCACCCGGCTGTTCCGCCGCGGCAGGCAGCAAGTCGAGTAGGCGCCACCGGGGCGCCTCTCGTCAGCGCAGGCCCGACCGGGCGATCTCGACCACCAGTCGGCGCACGGCCTGGCCGCGGGCCTGGGCGATGCCGGCAACCGTGTCCATCCCGTTGATCGGCACCGTCAGATCGAACAGGCGGGCGCGGTCACGCCCCGTTTCGGTCGAAACGAAATACTGCCCTGCCAGCCGGAACGTGCCGTTACTTTGCGCGAGGATGTCCTCGATCCGCACTTCAACCCGCGCCTGCGCCGGTTCCTCGAACGGCCACGGCTCCGACGCCACCTGTGCACCGGTGACCTGCGCCAGCTGGCGCGATATTTCCAGCGTGATGGCCCGGCTGGGGTCATCGGCCCAGAGCAGACCCTCGCGGCTGTTCAGAAGCCCGGCTTCGTCGGCGACGTAGATCTCCTCGGCGGAGGCATAGCTTGGCAGCGAAACCTCCCGCAGTTCGACGGTGCGGTATGATATCCCGATCTTCTCGGCAATCTCGGCCTTGGGGATGGCCACGCGCTGCGGCGGCGGGCCACCGCAGGCCGCAAGTATCGGCAGGGAAAGAAGGAGAAGGGAAAGAATACGCTTAGGCATGAGATTAACGCCCTGTCAGAAGTGAATTGGGATTGCGTTCGATGGCGCGAGCCAGCGAGGCGACCGCCTTGGCGGCCTTCTGGATTTCGGAAAGCGCGTCGCGCGCATCGCGGCCGAGACCGTTGTCCGCACGGTAGCCTTCAAGCGTCGCACGGGCCTGTGCCAGCACCGCGCGCGCGTCGGCGATGAGGTCGGGCAGATCCCGCCCCGCCTGGGCGACCGTGTCGGCGGCCTCGCTTGCGGAATCGAAGGCAGACGATACGTTCTCGACGACGCCGCCCTCTCGCAGTTCCGTCAGGATCGCGCTCAGTTCGGTCAGCGCCCCGTTAAGCTTGCCCGGCAACGCCTTGGCCTGGTCGCTGCCCAGAAGAGCGTCGGTCGTCTGAATCAGATCCGTAAGCTCATCGGCCATTTCCTGAAGTTCGACAGCCTCGGCCTTTGCGGCAACGGCGTTCAGCCGCTCGACCAGTTCCGGCACGCCTTCGACCGCCGAGGAAACACCTTCGGCCGCGTCGGAGGCATTGTCGACCGCCGTGGCCAGCTTGTTCACCAGCGCGGCCTCGTTGAACTGCGCAACCGTCTTGTCCAGCTCGGCAATAAGGGCATCGAGCCGGCCCGGCAGCGCCTGCACCTCCTCGGAGCCGACGACCTTGCGGGCGTCGCCCAGGAGGTTGTTCAGGTTCTCGGGAACGCCACGCACGTCTTCGCTGGCCAGCAGCGCGCGGGCTTCCTGGAACAGCTCGGTCGCCGAGACCATCACCTCTTCGATCGGCAGGGCGTTGATGCGCTCGAACACGCCCTGGGCGGTGGCGGAGACATCGGTGATGTCGCTTTCCGCGGTGGGCAGGTAGTACGTGCCCTGCTCGCTCTGCTCGAGCGTGGCGGGTTCGGCATCCGGGTCGTCGACAAGTTCGATCTTCAGCCCGCCCGTCAGGATCGAGGCGGACACAAGCCGCGCCCGCAACCCGTCTTCCACGCGCTCGCGGAAGTACTCGAGGGCCTCTCCCGATCCGGCTTCTTCGCCAAGACCCAGCCGGCCCGCCTTGATCGAAAGAGAGACGACAAGGCGCACCCGGTTGTCGCCGAATTCTTCCTCGTCGATCATGCCGTTAAGCGACGTCACTTCGCCGATCTTCAACCCGTTCATCTCGACAGGCGCATCTGCGGTCAGTCCGCCGATATTCTCCGAGAACACGACCGAGAGCGAGAGCGCCTCGCCTTCGTCGGCGGCAAAAAGGCTTGTCCGCGCGGCCGATTCCTCGGGATAGACGGTGAAGGTGCTGTCCGGTTCGACCGGGTCACCGCCCGATACCATCGTCTCGAAGGTCACGCCCCCGGCGACCAGCGACGCCACGGAACTGAATTCCAGAGCGGCCCCCCCGGGCCCGAGCGAAAAGGAAAAGCCCGACGTGTCCCAGAACCGGGTGGCAGAGCTGACCAGCTTGTCATGCGGGGCAAAGATCATCGCCTCGGCCTGGGCCGAAGAGCCGTCCTCTGTGATCGAGGGTTTCCCGATCCGCCCAACGGTTACGCCGCGATAGAGGATCGGCGTACTTTCGATCAGCGACGCACGGCCCGAGGCGCGAAGCGTCAGACGCAGTCCCTCCTGGCCGTGCCTTTCGAGCGGGGCATCGGGCAGCCCTTCGAACCGGCCCACGTATCCGCCCGGCTGATCATCCCACAGGCCCTCGATGTAAACGCCGGAAAGCACGGTGTTCAGACCGGTCACACCCTGCGTCGTAACCTGCGGGCGCACCACCCAGAACCGCGCTTCGTCATCTATGAACGGCGCCACGTCATTGTCGATCCGGACCGACACCAGCACCCGGTCCAGCCCCTGGGTAAAACCCACTTCCTCGACCAGGCCGATGGCAACGTCACGATAGCGCAGTTCCGTCGAACCCTCCTTCACCCCGGCGGCGTTTTCAAAGCTGATCTGAATGACCGGCCCCCGGTCGGAGTAGCTGCGCCACGCTATGAACAGCACGACCAGCAGCGCGATCAGCGGCACGATCCAGATAATCGAGATCCGATCCATGACGCCGCGCCGGGCCGATTTGACCGGTGCGTCCGGTGGAGTGCTGCCGTCAGTTGCCACGTGCGAGAATCCTCTTCCGGCCGGTTTTGCGCCTGGGCCGCTCGCCGGCCATTCCGGCCGATCTTGTATCCCATATCAAGCGGCTATCGAAACTTTGTGCCGATAGCATCGTAAAGATCACAGAGAGGGCGAAGAACAGGCTGGCGCGCCCGGGCGTGATAGACGCGATCGTCTGTAGCTGGACGAGCGATGACAGGATCGCCACGACGAAGACGTCGATCATCGACCAGCGGCCGATGTATTCCACGATCTCGTAAAGAAAATGGCGCCGGCCCTCGGTGGCGCGCGGGCCAAACCATACGCCGATGGCCAGCCCGGCCAGCACGATGAACTTGGCGACCGGGATAAGCACGCTGGCGATCAGGATGATGGTGGCGACCCCCCAGTTTCCGCCATGCGCGAGCTCAACCGCTCCGCCGACGATCGTGTCACTCTGGGTGCTGATCAGGGTCCGTGTCTCGAGCATCGGGTAAAGGTTCGCCGGAATGTAGCAGGCCAACCCCATCAGCCACCATGCCCAGACCTTCTGAAGTGAATAGGGATCGCGCGACCTCAGAGCGTGGCCGCATCTCGGGCATCTTGCCGTGCCACGCGGTGAGACCCTCATGCATTCCGTGCATGCGACAAGGCCCATCTCGCGGGCTGTTTTCAGGTTTCCAGAGATTTCCATATCGAATACCTGCACATAAGCCGGTCGGTCGCGACGACAAGGACAACCAGAATTGCGAAAATCCACGCCGCTGGCCCATAGACGACGTCCGCCATGTCACTGAGCTTGACGAGGGCGACGGCACAGCCGATGGCGAAGATTTCAGCCATCGACCACGGGACCAGCGCTTCGGAAACGGCGAAGGCCTCGCGGGCGAGCGGCGCCGGAGGCTTGTCGCGGATAATAGGTGCCAGGACATAGATAAGCAGGCTCAGCCTGATGGCCGGAATGACAACGATGAAGAACAGAACCGCGAGCGACAGGAGCGAGAGGTTCCCCGAGAACGTCAACGCGGTCTGGAGGATCGAGGCATCGTGGTGCAGACCGGCCGCCCCGATCGACAGGAAAGGGAAGGCACAGGCGGCAACGATCAGGATAAGCACCGTCAACGCGAGCGCGATAAGCTGCTTGCCCGCTTTGCGCCGCGGCGAGATCAGCACGGTATGACACCGCGCGCAGATCGCACGTTCATGGGACGCGACATCGGGCACGCGATATACGAGGTCGCACGAGGGGCAGGCGATCAGGTCGTCCAAGCCGTCAACGTGGCCATCTTCACCACCGAAACCCATGTTCGCGCCGATATCCGACGGGATCGCCCCGGCGGTTTGCTGTTCACTCACTCGCACCTCCACGATCTGATGGAGCACTGTCACAGATAGACCATCTAGTCCTGAATTGCAGGGAATCACGCCCCTGCCGCCTTGACGAACAATGAAGACCGTCCAAGCCGTACCGGCAAGGCACGTGCATTTCAATGCGGGCGCATCGTTTCGCCCGGCGCGACCCTTGCGTAATTCCAGCCGCGAGCGTCTGGTCCGGTCATGGCAATCGTGACACTATGGGTTCCCATGATTCCGTTCGTTCGCCTCCTCCTTCTGTGTCTTTTCAGCCTTCTGGCAGCCGCCGCCGGCGCGCAGGAGGACAGCGAGGCATGGTACGAGGTGGAGGAACTGAACAGCGGCCTCGGCCCGGCACCGCAACGGCTCGACCGGTCGACACCGCGTGCCGCCATGCGGAGTTTCGTCAACCTGACCAACGCGGAAAGGTTCGACTGGGCGGCACATCTGTTGAACCTGTCGGACCTTCCCCCCGGGGAACAGGCGGAAGATGGCCCGGAACTGGCCGCCATGCTCGCGTCGGTCATCGAGCGGCGGATCTGGATCAACTGGAGCGGCCTGTCGGCACGGCCGGATGCCATGATCGAAAGCGAGACAGGCAATCACCCGCGGGCGGGCGAAACCCGCCGGAACCTCCGGATCGAGCTGGTCGAGGTCAACGGTCAGGCCTACGAGGTAAGACTCGCGCGCTACAAGGCCGGGGAAGACGACGCGGTCTGGCTTTTCACGCCGCAGACTATCGAAGACGTTCCGGGCCTCTTCGCCGAATTCGGCCCAAGACGGTTCGAGCAGTACCTGCCCCAGAGCCTCAAGGCGCGTGCGGGCCCTCTGCGGGCGTGGGAATGGATCGCCCTGCCCCTTTACCTCGTCGTGCTCGGTCTCCTGCTTTGGGGCACCAACCGCTTCGTCATGATGTTGTCGGGGATGGCACCGCGCGCCTTCCTGCGGCAGGCGATCGACCGGGCCGCGATGCCGCTGGCGCTCATGGTCACGGCGTTCGTCGCCCAGCTGTTCCTCAATCTCGCCGTCTCCTTCTCGGGCCCGGTGACCAACGTCGTCCGGCCAGCGCTGGTCATCATCATGGTCTCGGGCTTCGGCATCGCGGCGCTGCGCGTGGTCGACGCGGTCCTCGACCGGGTCACCCTTCGCGTGGTGGGCGACATCGACGACACGAGAAGCCTGGAGAAGCGCGAACTCTACACGTCGATCTTCGCGCTGCGGCGGATCATCGTGCTGTTCATGGTGGGCTTTGCCATCGTCTACGTGCTGCTGCGGCTCAACCTGTTCGAGTCGATCGGCATGACGCTTCTGGCATCGGCGGGTGTCCTCACCGTTCTTCTGGGGATCGCGGGGCAGGCCATTCTCGGCAATATCCTCGCCTCGCTTCAGATCGCGCTGGCCAAGCCGGTGCGGATCGGTGACAGCATCCTGTTCGAGGGCAACTGGGCCTATGTCGAAAGCATCTACTACACGTTCATCCGGCTGCGCACCTGGGACGAGCGCCGCATCGTGGTGCCAGTCAGGTACTTCGTCTCGAAGCCCTTCGAGAACTGGTCGGTCAAGGACGCCAGGATCTACAGCACGATCCGGATCGTCCTGGATCATTCGGCGGATATCGAAGAGCTGCGCGAGAAATTCATCGAGTTCGCCAAGGACCGCGACGGTGTGATCGATCACGAGAAACTCTGCGCCTACGTGTCCGGCCAGACCTCGGAAGGCCAGGAAATGAGCTTCTACGTGATGTCACCCGATCCGTCTTCGGGATGGGAGACGGAAATGGAGTTGCGCGAAGCCATGCTGGGTTATATCCGCAAGCATCATCCGGACTGGTGGCCCCGAGAGCGAGTTGCGGGCGAAGGCGGGGCGACAGGTATTTCCTTCAACGACGCCTGAAGGGTTTTCAGATGACGTTTCGAACATTTTCATCGATGGATTCATCAGCGGGGAACATTCCCGCACTGGCCGCGTTGCACCCTTCATGGCTGGTCTGAAATTCCCGGCTGACCCGGTCCTCCGGCTCGCCGTCATCATCATCGCTGTGATCATGTGCTTCGGCGTTCTCAAGCTCGCCGGAGATATCTTTGCGCCCATGGTCCTTGGCCTCGTAACCGGCGTCATTCTTGCGCCGATAACCGACTTGCTGGAACGCTGGCGCATTCCCGCCGGCATGGCGTCGGCGATCGTGCTGGCCCTCGGGATATCCGCTGTGGCCGTCGTGGTCGTGTTGCTCGAACCACTTATGTGGCGCGTCATCGACGAGCTGCCGGACATCAAGTGGGAGCTTCGCGCGATCATCGAAGAATTTCGCGGCGTGATCCGCGGCCTCGACGCGGTGAACGAGGAAGTGGGCCAGGCGCTCGGCGCCGAAGCGAACAATGGTGAAGGAAACGGCAAGGGGCCGATCCCCGATCCGACCGCGACCTTGCTTCTTGCCCCCCTGGTTCTGGCTCAGGTGCTTATCTTCGCGGGCACGTTGTTCTTCTTCCTCCTGACGCGCCGGGGGATTTACGTCTGGATTTCGACCTGGGTCGGCGACCGGCGGGACACGATCATCATCAAGCAACGATTCACGACGGCCGAGCGGCTGGTGGCGCGTTACTTCCTGACCATCTCGATCATCAATGCCGGGCTTGGTGCGTGCCTCGGGGCCCTGCTGGTCGTCATCGGCCTGCCCGGCCCGCTGATCTGGGGCGTCGTGGCGGCAGCGCTCAACTTCATTCTCTACCTCGGGCCGATCATGGTCATCGGCGGGCTGCTTCTGGCCGGGCTGATCGCCTTTGAAGGGCTGATGGTCTTTGCCCCAGCTGCGATATTTCTCTGCCTCAACATGATCGAGTCGCAATTCGTGACGCCGGCCATGGTGGGCAAGCACATCTCGGTCAACCCGCTGCTGATCTTCGCCTCGCTCGTGGTGTGGCTCTGGATGTGGGGGCCGATTGGCGGGATCGTGGCCATCCCGGTGCTGGTGATCGTCCTGGTGATGCTCGACATCTTCGACAGCCAAGGGCGTGCCCGGAAGCGGCCCCCGCCCCCCGAGCCGGAACCCACGCCCGCTCCGGAAGCCTCGACGACCTGACCTGTCAGACGATTTCTTCAGGCATCCCCGGCACCGGCATGGCGATCTCACGCGCGGCATCTGAATCGTAATGCACGAGGAACCCGCGACGGTCTTCCGGTTCCCGTTGCGTGTTGTCGTCGACAAGCCGCTTCCAATGCTCGAACGCCTTGGCCGGATGGAGAAACTCGTCGCCCATGCCGGTCGGCAGCCAGTTGCCCATCACCTTTTTCCGCACCAGCTCGATATGCTCTGAGCGGTCGAACCAGAGCCCGGTCTCGCTATCCCACCGAAGGCTGCGACCATTGAGATTGGCCGAGGACACGATCGCTCCGAACTCGTCGAAGATCGAAACCTTCGAGTGGACATAGATCAGGGGCGCATCTTCAAGCACATCGCGTTCGTCGCTTTGCTGTCGGCGCGTCTGTACCGGTGACGCGACAAGAAGCCGGTCGTCCCCGAATGCCTTCGTCAGCTGCGCCAGGCACTTGATCTGCTGATCCTCGCCGAACCGCGCGTCGAGGCCCCGATTGCTGTCGAAGGCGACGTCCTCCGGCGCGGCGGGAAGCACCACGAACAGCTTGAGGTTCGGGCATTGGCGCGCGCGCTTTGCCAGCGCCCGCGCCAAGGGCTTGTGGCGCAGAAACTGTGTCTCGAGATAGACGAACTGCTCGGCCTTGCGGATGCATTCGAGATGGCGTTGCTCGATCTCGCGCAACACGGTCTTCGGGGAGACCCGCAGCGACGCGTTGTGCCGACGGCGGGAAAGGGTCCGCAGGAACCCGGGCGCTGACGGCGGAGGGGGCGATTTCGCCGCCACCGTGTCGAGGAACGTGTCGAGATGCTTCTGTGCCGCCTCGACGACCGAGCCTGTCGCGATCACCTGAACGTCATGCCATGTCCGTTCCGGCGCACGGCTATGGCGCCGGGTGTCATAGCGACGATCGTTCAGGTCGAGCCCACCGATATACAGCAGGCGACGATCGAAAACCGCCATTTTCTGGTGGTGGGTGGCCGGGTAAAGATCGACCAGCTGAACCGGGAAGCAGAGGCTGCCATTGTCGCCTTCGTAGCAAATGCGGCGCAGCCGCGGCGTCTCGGACCGGAACCTCGCCCGTTCATCACCGTTCATTTCCAGCCAGGAGCCGTTGAGTTCTCGCATCTTCTGCCGGACGAACGGGTAGAACACCAGTTTCGGTATCAACCCGGCGCGCGCATCATGCAGGGCTATGGTGAATTCCAGCTTTGCGTCGTCCCTGGCCAGCTCCTGCACGGCCACCATCTGGCGCTTGGTCTGCCATGCCAGCTGGTGCAGTTCGGGGGCGGCGACCGGGTCGAAATCGGTCACGACGACGCGTATGGCGACCCCGCGGTTGAGAGTCGCGAGCATCAGGTCGAACCACGTATCGCCAAGTTCCCGGGCTTCGTCGGAATGAAGCTTGGTCGTCAGGTCGAACAGCCGGAAGCTGGCCGATATTTCGTGTTCCGCGTTGAGAAAAGCCCTTTCGAACGCCGGGTAGGCCTCGCCAGCTGTAACGAGAACTTCGAGATCGCCGATCGTCCCGTCGCTTTCGCGGACTTGGGTCACGGCCTCATTCACCTCGCCTGATGCGTCCATCTCGATGCCAATCTTCGCTGCGCCAGCCTCAATTGTCGAGCCACAAGCCTTGCCCCTGACCCGAAAAATCGCCCCCGCCATATTTCAGGCGGGGGCTGTCACCCGCGGGACAACGGGTCGGCCAGGTCTATCGGCTTGGGGACGGGAGAGACCTGGTCAGAGGGGCGCGGTTGCGCCATGACTGGTATCCAAACGCGCTGTTCTGTCGATGGTTCCACGCCGGATACGATTTTTTTCGCTGACGGAGAATTCAATCCAAGGTTGATTGATTGTCATCGGCACCTTGCGTGCCCGCGACCAAGGAGACCCGACCCGAGATGAAGTCCGTCTACCTCCTAGACTTTCGCCGCGCGCGGGCCGGCGATGAGCCAGATGATGAAACCGATCAACGGCAGGATCAAAACCAGCAGAACCCACAAGACCTTCCGGCCTGTCGTTGCCGAAGAGCCGACGATGGACACGATCGCCCATATATCGAGAATTAAAAGGATTAGTCCGCCCAATCCGGAAATTTCCAGCATGTCGCCTCCTGAAGATACCTGCCGGCGCAAACGCGGGGCGACTGCCTATGCAGTTCCCTACGCGCGCACGTTCGTGAACTAACTCATTGATCACCCGAAAAGTTCCGCAAATTTTTATAGTAAATTTTTGCCTCGGATTGAAACTAAAGCGGCCCCAGCGGGGTTGGATGGATGCAATGACGGGACCAATCCCAACATAAAACCGTTCAACTGGAAGGAGCGAAGATAATGAAACGTTTTCTCATGACAACCGCCATCGCTGCACTTGCCGCGTCGCCGGTTCTGGCAGCCTCGGAAACGACCGAAGACACCAGTGCTCAGGTCACTGAATCGACCGACATGTCTCAAGACACCGCCAGCGCCACCGGCAACGACGTCGTTGCCGAGATGGAAGGCATGAAGGTCAGCGCGTCCGACCTGATCGGCAAATCGGTCTATATCCTGGGCGAAGATGCTTCCGACGCCGAGATTGCCGAAGAAGCAAGCGAACCGTCCGACGACTGGGAGCGCATCGGCGAGATCGGTGACGTGATCATTTCGGGCGATGGCAAGATCGAGTCCGTCACGCTGGACGCCGGCGGCTTTCTCGGGATCAACGAGAAGCACATCAGCGCCGCGATGGACGAACTGAAATTCGTCAGCGACTCGAGCGGTTCCGACGATGAAAGCGCCGAAGGCGAGTATTTCGTGGTCTTCACCGGCGACAAGACGGCGCTGGAAGATCGCGACCAGCTTGACCAGGCGGCCGTGCGCGACTCGGGCAGCAGCTTCTTCAACGAAGGCGCCGAGGAAACCGCAGAAGCCGACATGGAAGAGGCTGCCGAAGAAGAGACCGCAGAGGCCACTGAAACCGAAGAGGCCACTGACACCGACCTGACCGCCGAGCAGACGGCGAACAACGAAGCAGCCGAGACCGAAGAAAGCGACATGGCCGAAAGCGAAAGCACGGACATGACCGACGATCAGGACAGCGAGCAGATGGCCGAGACCGACGCCGCTGAGACCGAAGAAACCGACCTGACGTCGCAGCAGATGTCGGAGGCCGAAGGCGCCGATGACGCCCAGGAGATGGATGAACAGACGGCTCAACTCTCCACCGACGAACGCGGCCAACTGACCGCGGAAGAACTGGAAGGTGTCTCCGTCTACGGTACCGAAGAAGATCGCCTCGGCGAAATCTCGGACCTCGTCCTGAGCGACGACGGCAAGATCACCGAGGTGATCGTTGACGTTGGTGGCTTCCTCGGCATTGGCGAGAAGCCGGTCGCGCTTCCGTTCGAAGATCTCGAACTGCGCCGTTCCGACGATGAAGGGATGACCGGCGGCCTGCGCGCCACCACCGGTTACACCAGCGAAGAGCTCGAAGGCATGGAGAGCTGGGAAGGCTAAGCCGCCCCATATGCTTGAACTACAAGGCCGGGTCCTGATGGACTCGGCCTTTTCATGTCTGCCATCGGCGGTGGGTCAGACGCGGATCATTTCCAGGTAGCTTTTATAGAACCCGCGAATGCCCCATTCCATGTCGGCCAGCGGGCCCGGGCGGAAATGGTAGGAATTCACCCCTTCCTGATTGTGCCGGATGATGCGCTCGTCATCGAGCGACGTGACATGCCAAAGCCAGGTGAGGTCTTGAGTCGCGTAATCCTTCGGCTCTTCCGCATCTCCACGCACCAGCCAGATCACCTCGATATCGGTTTCCTGCAGGCCGCGCGGGATGAACCTGTAGCCGACGACATGATCGGCGTAGACCAGGAAGTTGTTGAGTGCGCCGATCTGGATGTCTGTCGCGCCCCCGTCGTAGCCGGTCAGGCTACCCAAAGGCGGCGCCAGCGGCGTGCCGTCGCGGCTGCCGGTCTGGTAGCCTTCGTAAAGCGGATAGCGGCGGTAGTACACGTCGGCGCCCAGCGCCTTTGCATCCGGTCCGGTCTCGCTGAGGATGACCGTGGGCAAACCGATCCCCTCGGATCGCTTCTTGAGCGGCTCGACCAGCTTCTCCATGTCCTGCGGCGCCTTGAGCGTGTGCGACTTGGCATATTCCTGATGCGAGGGCGCACAATGGTAGCACTCCATGTAATTCTCCAGCGCCAGCTTCCAGTTGGCCGGCACCGGGTAAACCGTCTTGTGCGCGATTTTCAGGTTCTCCAGTCCGAACGGCGCGCTCAGCGGCGCCAGCCTTTCCAGCCCTTCCTGGATCGGGGGCGGGTCGTCGGCCGTACAGACAAGGATAAGGCCCTGGAAAACGATGACATGGGCGGGGAACAGCCCGTAGTCGCCCGGGTCGAAATCCTGCCCCATCGCCCGGCCGGAGCGAAGTTTGCCGGAAAGCTCGAACGTCCACGCGTGGTAGGGACACACGAAAAGCCGCGCCTTGCCCTCCGGCTCGACGCAGACGCGCGAACCGCGATGTCGGCAGACGTTGAGATGGGCGTGCACCTCTCCGTCGCGGTCGCGGACCACGATGATCGATTCCGGGCCGTAGTCGAACAGGAAATAGTCGCCCGGCTCGGGGATCTGGCTGACATGGCCGACCCAGAGCCAGCTTCGGTTCCAATAGGCGTCGATGTCGCGTTCGTATATCTCTCGCGAGGTATAGAATTCGCGCGGCAGCGCAAAGCCTTCCCGGTGTGAGTGGATCAGGCGGGCGATTTCATCAGTATTCTGCAACATGGTGCTGACCTCATCCTTCTATGGCTGTGATTTCACGACGGAAATATTCCTGCTCGACCTCTTCGGGCAGGCGTTCGAAGTTGCGGGCCGCGCGGTGGCCGGAATAGACGGCATCGGCGATCAGCCCCGGCGCGGCGGCGTCGCCGATCAGTTCGACATGGGACAGGTCGGAATGGCCACGCAGTTCGTCGTAAAGGCCGGTCACGCGATCCCGGCGCGTCACCAGCAGAGCGGTGCCGCACGCGATTTCGGTTTCCCGTCCGGTATAGACACAGGCCAGCCGGCAGGCGGATGCCTCAACACCGCTCAGCGCCTGCGCCGTCAGGATCGTCACTCCCCGCTCCAGCAGGCTTTTCTGCACGCGGCCCTGCTCCAGCGTCAGCCCGGTGAAGGGCGAGACCATGTTGGCAGTGGTGACGAACGTCACCTCGTGCCCCTGGTCCGCCAAGTGCGTGGCCAGCACACCGGCAAGATACCCATGGTCGTCGTCGTAGATCACCAGCGGACTCGGGCCGGGCCTGATACCGTCCATCACGTCATCCGGCGTCATCACCATGGCGTTGTCGGCGATGGCTATCCCGAACCGTGCCGTGCGCCCCTGCCCGTCCCGCCGCCAGCGGGCACCGGTGGCAAGGAACACGTTCGGCACGCCCAGCTCGAGAACCTCTTCGCGGCCCAGCGGGCTGTCGGTGAAGATATCAACATTGCCACGCTGTTGCAGGTCGCCCAGGCGGTAATCCGTCACCCGCCCCCATGCGGCCAGCCCGTTCAGCCCGGCCTCGCGCCGCACCCGGCCGCCCAGCTCCTTCCCGGCCTCGGCCAGCGTCACGTGATAGCCGCGCCGGGCAAGCTGCATGGCGCATTCCAGCCCGGCTGGGCCGGACCCCACCACCAGCGCCGCCTCTTCCTTGCCTTTCCCGCCGATTTTCTCGGGGTGCCAGCCGCGGCGCCACTCCTCACCCATGGTCGGGTTCTGCGTGCAGCGGATCGGCACACCCTGCGAATCCGCCGAGACGCAGATATTGCAGCCGATGCACTCCCTGATCTGGTCGATCCGCCCCTCTTCGATCTTCTTCGGCAGGAATGGATCGGAGATCGACGGGCGCGCCGCGCCGATCATGTCGAGCACGCCTTTGCGCACCAGCGACGCCATCATGTCGGGCGATGTGAAGCGGCCGACCCCCACCACCGGCTTGCTGGTGATCTGCTTCACGGCCTCGAGATATTTCGTCTGATAGCCATCTTCCGGCTGGAACCGCGTCGTCTGCGAGTCGTTGGGCCAGTCGGCGACATTGACGTCCCACAGGTCCGGCAGCTCTGCCAGCAGTTCGACCACGCCACGCCCCTCTTCCTCGGCCTGCATCCCGTCGGGGCCCTGCATTTCGTCGATGGCAAACCGGAAGGCCACGCCGCACTTGCCCTCCGCCAGTTCCAGCGTGTCCTCGAGCAGTTCCCGCGTCAGGCGCACCCGGTTCTCGAGACTGCCGCCGTATTCATCCATCCGGTCATTATGCTGCGGCAACAGGAAGTGATGCGGGATCGTCATGTGATGGCCGGCATAGACATAAATGATGTCGAATCCCGCCTTCATCGCCCGGCGCGCCGCGTCGCGGTGCCAGCGGCGCAGGTTCCGGATGTCTTCCTTGTCCATCGCCCGCGCCTGTGGGGCGAAGCCCGCGTCGATGACCGTATCGCTCGGCGCAAGCGCCGGGGCACGGCTCAGCAGGTTGGGCGCGTGGCTGCCGTTATGGGCCAGTTCGATCCCGGCCAGCGAGCCGTGCGCGTGGATCGCATCTGTCATCAGCCGCAGGCCTGGAATGTCACGGTCATCCCAAAGCCGCCCCTCGGCAAAGGGCGACAGGTCGGACGTCGGATGGATCTCCGTTTCCTGGTTGCACACCACGGCCCAGCCACCCTCGGCCTTCATGCCACGCATCGCCGCTTCGGCCCGGGGCCTCTGGTAGCCCATGCCGTTGCAATGCGGCACCTGGTAGAACCGGTTGCGCGCGGTGACCGGCCCGATGCGGACCGGCTCGAACAGGATGTCATAAGGGGTCGCGCGGGTGGTCATGGGCGCCGTCATTCCTTGCCAGGGGTATCGTGAGGGGCGGCCATGCCGCCCCCGTCTTTCTACAGGATCAGAAGCCCGATTTGATACGCTCGAATTCCTGGAGCATCTTTGCCTCGAGCTCGGGCTCCACCGCGTCGAAGAACAGGCTGTTGTCGAACAGCGCCTTCGGATCATCAAAGCCGTAGGTCTTGATCAGCTCCTGATCCGAAATCTCGAAAGCTTCCGAGTTGGAGTGCGGATAGCCCCAGCTCTCGATGATGTACTTGCCGCTGTCCGGCTGGGTCAGCGCGTTGAGCATGTCATAGACCTGCTCCTCCGGCGCGTCGGCATTCGACAGGTGCACGTATCCGCAGACCCACGTGGCGATGCCCTTGCCCTCGCCGCGCATCATCTGGGCCGGCACCTCGTTCCAGATCAGGTTCAGCTCGGTCTGGTTCCACGCCCAGCCTGCCAGAACCTCGCCCGAAGCCAGCGCCTGGTCGAGCTGGCCGGCGTCGGACCAGTAGAACCGCACGTTGGGATGCACGGCGCGAAGGTAATCCGAGGCCTTCTTGAATTCCTCGTCGCTCATGTTCGTGTAATTGTCGGCAACGCCCGCCCCCAGCGCCGCCATCGCATAGGCCGAGGAGGCCGCATCGGGGATCGCCACCTTGCCCTGGAACTCCGGCTTGGTCAGTGCCTGAAGCGAAATCTCCTCCTCCGACACCTCGTCGGTGCGGTAGATCAGGCCGGTATTGCCCCATTCGAACGGCACCATCCATGTCTCACCGTCAAAGGTGATCCCGTCGACCTCCTTGATCGTCGGCAGCATCGCCTCCCAATTGTCGAGCTTCGAAGTGTCGATCGGCTGGATCAGGCCGGCCGCCGCCCACTTGCGCGTGGCGTCGGTGCAGGGGTGGGCGAGATCGGCCTCGAATCCCGATTGCAGCTTGGTGAACGCCTCTTCCTGGCTGCCGAAATAGGAATAGGTCGGCGCGCTGCCGTGCTTTTCGACATAGGCGCCGAAAAAGCCGGGGTCTTCGTAGCCCGACCAGTCGAATACCGTCAGGTCCGAGCCTTCGGCGTTGGCGATACCTGCCACAAGGCAGGCGGCGGCAGTTAGGGTAAGAGCCTTGTAGGTCATTTTGAATTCTCCCTGGATCATTTTGCTTCTGGGTTGGTGTCGCTGCCAAGGTCGATGACCGAGGCATTTTGCACACCGATGAAAACCGCGTCGCCGCGGGCGAAATCGACGGTGTGGAAATGGTTGGGCACAGCGACCGCGAGCGTGCGCTCCACGCCCGGCGCGCGAACGTGGTAATGAACGCTCTCGCCGTAGAAGGCGACGTTCTCGACCTCTGCCTTGAGCGTGGCGTCATAACCCGCCGGCGTCTCACGCGCGATCTCGAGCTGCTCGGGCCGGATGCCCAGCATCAGGTCGCGCCCCCGCGCCGTGACGTTGGGGTTGCGCTGGATGGTGAGGTTACCGAAGCCCGGCACATCGGCGCTGATCAATTTGCCGGATTGATCCGCACTCTTCGCCGGCAGGAAATTCATCCCGCCGATGAAGGCCGCCACCTCGCGATTGGCGGGCCGGGCATACAGCGTCGCGGGCGCATCCACCTGCTCCAGGCGGCCGTTGAACATCACCCCGATCCGGTCTGACATGGTCATCGCCTCGTACTGGTCGTGCGTGACCATCACGAAGGTGATGCCGATGGATTGCTGCAGGCGCCGCAGCTCGAGCTGCATCGCCTCGCGCAGGTTCTTGTCGAGGGCCGAAAGCGGCTCGTCCAGAAGCAGCACCTTCGGCCGCATCACCAGGGCCCGCGCCAGCGCCACCCGCTGCCGCTGGCCGCCCGACAGTTCGTCGGCCTTGCGGCCCTGCAACCCGCCCAGCTCGACCATCTCCAGCGCCTCGGCGATCCGCGCCTTGCGGTCGGCGCGCGAGAGGCCCTGCTTGACCAGTCCGAACCCCACGTTGTCGCCCACGTTGAGGTGCGGGAAGATGGCGTAGCTTTGAAACACCATGTTGGTGGGGCGCTTGTTGGCGGGGATATCCGCCATGTCCTGCCCGTCGATCCGCACGGTGCCCGCCGTCGGCTCCTGGAACCCCGCGATCATCCGCAAGGCGGTAGTCTTGCCGCAACCCGACGGCCCCAGCAGCGAAAAGAACTCCCCCTGCTTCAGGCTGAGGTCGAGGTCGGTCACCGCCTTGAAGGTTCCGAAGGTCTTTTCGACACCGGAAAGCTCGATGATCGGTTGGTCGGTCATGTTTGATCTCCCCTCATGTCCGCTTGGCCGACCGGCGGCGGAAATATTCGGCGGTGATGAGCAGCAAGACGGAGAACGCCAGCAGGCACGACCCCAGGGCCAGCGTGTTGGGCAGCTTCGCCGGGAAGCGGATCTGGCTCCAGATGTAGACCGGCAGCGTGGGCTGATCCCCGGCCAGGAAGAAGGCGAGGATGAACTCGTCGAACGAGACCGTGAAGGTCACCAGCAGGCTTGCCACGATCCCCGGTGCCACGATGGGCAGGGTCACCCGGCGGAAAGTGCCGATCACCGTCTCGCCCAGGTCATAGGCCGCCTCTTCCAGCGAGGGGTCGAACTCGTCGAAGGCCGACTTCATGATCGCCACGGCGAAGGGCACGGTCAGGAACGTATGCCCGAGGATCACCGCGGTCAGCGACGGCTTCAGCCCCACGGACAGGAACAGCACGAGGAAGGAAGACGCCACGATGATGCCCGGCACCACCAGCGGCAACATCACCAGTGCCTCCGACATCTCTCGCCCGGTAAAGCGATACCGCACGTAAGCCCGCGCCGCGAAGAGGCCCAGCGAGGTGGCCAGCACCGCGCTCACCCCGCCCACGATCACACTGTTCAGCAGTGAGCGCAGAAGCGCCTCCTGCCCCGCCAGCTCGGCATACCACTTGAGCGTGAACCCCTTGATCGGAAAGGCGACGATCGTGCCCTCGTTGAACGAGAAGAGCGGCAGAAGCAGCACCGGCGTGTAGAGAAACACGAGGTAGAAAACCGCGTAGGCCGAAAGGCCGGGGAAGGATCGCAGAAGGCGGCTCATCTGATCCTCCGTGCCAAAAGGTTCGACAGCAGCACGAAGCAGCCCGCCACCAGCCCCACCGCCAGCATCGCCATCAGCGAGAGCGTCGCACCCAGCGGCCAGTTGTTGGCCGCTCCGAACTGCACCTGGATCAGGTTGGCGATCATCTTGCCATCCGACCCGCCGACCAGCGCGGGCGTCACGTAGTCGCCCACCGTGGGGATGAAGATGATCAGGCAGGCGGCGATGATGCCGGGCACAGTCAACGGCAGGGTCACCCGCACGAACCGCTCCAGCTTGGAACAACCCAGATCGGTCGCCGCTTCCAGCAGGCTCCGGTCGATCTTCTGAAGCGAGACGTAGATCGGCATGATCGCAAACGGCGCCCACGCATGGGCCAGCGTCAGCACCACGGCGACCTCGTTATACAGCAGGAAGGTCAGCGGCTCTTCGATCAGACCAACCGTCATCAACGCGCTGTTCAGCACGCCGTTGAAGCCGAGGATGAGTTTCCACGAGAAGACCCGCAGCAGGTAGCTTGTCCAGAACGGGATGGTGATCAGCAGCAGCCAGAGCGTCTTGTGCCGGGTGCGGAAGGCGATGAAATACGCAATCGGATAGGCCAGCGCCACGGTCGCCGCCGTCACCAGCCCGGCGATCCAGACCGAACGGATCAGCAGGTGCCGCACCAGCGGGTCTTCGACCGCGAGGCGATAGTTCTCCCACGTGAAGGTGCGGTCGATGCTGACATAGGTCTGCGTCCAGAAGCTGTAGACGACGAGGATGCCCAGCGGCGCGGCCACCAGAAGTCCGACATACAGCGTCGCCGGCGCGCTGAGCGCCATCCCCTGCGAAGCCTCCGACCTGAGCGTGATCATGGTTCCCCGACATACCAGCTTGTAAAATGGACGATCGTCCATTTAAATTGCTGGTATTATGTGATCCTGTCAATAGACTCGGTTAAAGCCGCTTGACCCGAGCGCGCGTTGACCGGAAAAATGTTAAGGGAAACGGGGGTTTGTTTTGCCCGACAGTTCGGACAGCACTACGGACGACTCGACTGGCCGACGGGCAAAGCTGCGCGAAAGGAATCGGCTTGCCCTGATCGAGGCGACCCTGGATTGCGTGGCCGAGATCGGCTACGCGCGCACCTCGGTCAGCACGATCATCGACAAGGCCGGCCTGTCGCGCGGGATGATCCACCTGCATTTCAACGGCAAGGACGGGCTGATGGACGCCGCCGTTCAGCATGCCAGCGACCTCTACTACCAGAACCTCTACAAGCTGCTCGACAAGGTCCGCCCGTCGGCCTGGCCACAGGAGCAGATCGAGGCGGTGATCCGCTCCGACCTGAGCGAGACGATCCTGAACCGGTATACCGTCCGTATCTGGTATGGCTTCCGCGGCGAGGCGCGCGAGCGCAAGTCGATCCGGACCTTCAGCGACACCCGCGACGTCCGCCTGCGTGGGCTGATGTTCGAGGCCTTCACGACAATTGCAGTGGCCTCCGGCGTGGATGACCCGGAACAGACGGCCCGCGATGCCACCCATGGCACGCTGGCCTTTCTCGAGGGAATGTGGGCCGACTACCTCATTCACCCGGATGCCTTCGACCGGAGCGAGGCCTGCCGCATCATCTTCCGCTTCCTGTCGGCCCTCTTCCCCGACCATTTCGACCTTGCCGGCGCCAAGCCGGACGGGGCCTGAGCGTCAGAAGCGCGAGCCTTCGGTGTTGCCGAACCATGCGTCGGGATAGGGATACCACCAGTCCTGGACCTTCGGCTTCCAGTCGATCACGCCCATCTTGCTTTGCCGGAAGGCATCGAGCCCCAGCCGCGACAGCTCGCGGCCCAGCCCGGAGTTCTTCCACCCGCCGAAGGGCAACGCATCGTTGTCGATGAGCGGATTGTTGACCCAGACCATGCCGGCTTCGAGCCGCTCATAGGCCTCCATCGCCTCCTCGAGGCTGGTGGTGAAGAGGCTGGCGCCAAGGCCGAACTCGCTGTCATTGGCGCGTTCCAGCGCCTCTTCGAAGCTCTTCACCCGGCAGATGGCGGCCACCGGGCCGAAAAGCTCTTCCCGCATGATATCCATGTCCGGCGTGACCTCCGTCAGCACCGTGGGCTCGTAGAACCAGCCGGTATTGCGCCCCGGCGGCACCCGGCCGCCACACACCAGCGTCGCCCCGTCGGCCACTGCCCCGTCGACCAGCCGCACGACCTTGTCGCGCGCCGCCTCGGTCACCAGCGGGCCGATCTCGGAGGCTTCCATCCCGTTGCCGACACGCAGTTTGCGCGCCATCTCGGCCAGCCCCTCGACGAACTGGTCATGCACCGCGTCATGCACGTAGAACCGCTCGGTCGAGGTGCAGATTTGCCCTGACAGGTGAAACGCCGCCGTAGTCGCCCCGGCCACCGCCACGTCGAGCGGCGCATGGGACGAGACGATCATCGGGTCGCTGCCGCCCGCCTCGATGATGCAGGGCTTGAGCTGTTCGGCACAGGCGACGTTGACCTTCTTCGCCGTCGCGACACTCCCTGTGAAGGCCACGACGTCGCTCTGCTTCGACCGGATCAGCGCCTGCGCCGTCTCGCCCCCGCCGGTGATGCAGGACACGAGCCCGGCGGGCAAGTGGCGGAAATTCTCCATGAATTTCAGCGTGGAAAGCGAGGTCAGCTCCGACGGCTTGACCACGCAGGCATTGCCCGAGGCGAGCGAGGCCGCCACCGTCCAGCACATCAGCAGGATGGGGAAGTTGTAAGGCACGATGTGGACGCTGACGCCATACGGAAAATACCGCGCGAACTGGAACGAGCCTGTCTGCGTGGTGCCGGGAAGCATGCCACCGGACTCCCGCGCCATCTCGGCGAAATAGCGGAAGCAGCCGCCAACGTTGGCAATCTCGCCCGTGGCCTCGGGGTAGGGCTTGCCCTGCTCCAGCACCATGAGCCGCGCGGCCTCTTCATGGTTGGCGGCGATGCTGTCGGCGACCTTGTGCAGGTAGCCCGCGCGGGTCAGCTCATCCAGCGCGCCCCACGCCTTCTGCGCCTCGCGCGCCCGGCGAAGGATATCCTCCGCCTCCTCCGGCGTGCCCATGGCAATGGCGCCTTCGCGGGCCAGCGTGGCGGGGTTGATCACGTCATGCGTGCCGCCCCCCTGCCCGGCCGGGTGATAGTCGTTACCAAAGAAGAACTGGCGCCCAAACGGGTCGAAATCGGTCATCGTCATCCTTTCGGACTGTCGGGTCAGCGGATCATGTAGACCTTACGCACGGTCTCATGCACGCGGCAGGTGCCTTTCCAGTCCTGCTCGAAAAACGCCACGGTGCCGGGGGTGATCTCGATCACCTCGCCATCGTCGCGGGTATAGGTCGCGCGGCCCTGCAGGAAGTGGCAGAACTCGTCACGCGTGACGTGACAGTCCCAGTAGCCTGGCGTGCAGATCCAGATGCCGCATTCGCTTTGCCCCTCGGGGCCCTTGTGCAACAGCACGCCCGAGGTGTGGGAATGCCCCTCGATCATCGTGGGGATCTCACCCCAGTCGACGGTATCGGTGATCTCTTCGGGGCTCTGAAGTGTCGGTGTGGTCAAACTCGTCGCTCCTTGATGGGCGCCGGGCGCGACATCCCGCGCCCGGCCCGGCCCGTTTCAGCCGTAGGTTTTCTCAAGCAGATCGCCCAGGTACTTGGCGGCCACCTTCGGCCCGCCATTGCCCTGCATGTGCTTGCTGGTCGCCTCGCAACGCGCCTTCACCTCGGCATCGTTGAGGCACTTCTCGATATTCGCGGCGAACTCCTCGTCGGTCCAGTTCATCCGGTGCATCTTGAAGCCATGGCCGGTTTCCTGCACCCGCGTGGCGTTGTCGTGCCCGTCCCAGACATAGGGCATGATGATCGCGGGCTTGCCGAAATACAGGCACTCGGTGAAGCTGTTGTTGCCGCCGTGATGCACCACCGCATCGACCAGCGGGATGACCGAGGGCTGGGGATACCAGCTTGCCACATGCACGTTCTTGGGCATCGTGGCCTTGTCGTACTCGGCCTCGTAATCGCCCACGTTGACCAGCGCGCGATAGGGCTGCTTGCCGAGGAAATCGATGATCTTCTTGATCTGGTCGGTATCCCCCGCGCCAAGGCTACCGAACGAGACGTAGAGCAGCGGCTTGTCGTTGTATTCGCCGAAATCCGGCACGTCATAGGGCTTCTCGGTCCGCACGCAGCCTTCGAGATACTTGAAGCGGTCGGGGTCGAGGGGTTTCTCACGGTTGAACTTCACCGGCGCGGGATAGAGCAGCAGGTTGAGATAGGGGCTTTCCTCGAAGAACTCGCCTGTCGGGTAAGGCTCTTCGCCGCAGGTCTTGAGGAATTCGTTGAAGTCGTCATGCACCGGCTTGATGACCTCGTTGAACTTCTTGTTGAACGCCTCGTGACAGGCGGTGTCATTCTCGCCGCAGCCAGACAGGTGGGGCGGGATCGCCGGATCGGGGATCTCGTTCTCCGAACAGGAGATGATGCGCACCCACGGCACGCCGTATTGCTTGGTGGCGGGGTAAAGCACCACGTTGTCGATGCAGATCAGGTCCGGCTTGATCTCCTTCAGGATGCCCGGAAGCTCCTTCTCGGCCCATTTCGAGGTGTCGACGATCGCCTCCCAGCATTCCTTCACGTAGTTGTCGATCTGCTCATACGGCGTGAGGTTGAAGTTGGGAATGTGGCCGTTGATGAAATCCGACCAGTATTTCGCCATCTGCTCGGGCGGCATGGGCTCGGACATGTTCACGTGGTGCTCTTCGAAGCCATAGTCGGCAAAGACCCCGGTAAAGCCCGGGTCGGTGATGAAGACACAGCGATGGCCCATGTCGCGGCAGGCCTGCGCGATGCCCACCGAGTTGAGCGCCGGGCCGAAGGCGGCCTCGGGGAAGAAGGCGATGGTTTTCTGGTCTGTCATGGAATGACCTCCTCTGTCGTGTTGGTTTTATGTCTTGCTGTCGTCGGGCAGGATCAGGGCGTTCTGCGTTTGCCAGCCGACCTGGACGGTGTCGCCCACCTTGAAATCCGCGGCGCCCTCGGCCGCCGCTGAAAGCCGGGCGATGAGAACCTGGCCGTTGTCGCCCACGGCGATGTGCAGGCCGATATCCTGCCCGTGATAGGCGATGTCGGTGAGGGTGCCGTCGAGCACGTTGTCGTGGGTCAGCCGTTCCGCCGTCGCGGGCGCCACGGTCAGGCGCTCGGGGCGGACGGCCAGGCAGGCGCGGTCGCCCGTGCGGGTGTCGCCGTTCGACCGGCCGGTCAGAACGCCAAGGCCCTGCACGGCCACGCCCTCGACGCTCACCTCGCCGTCGAGGAAGTTCATCACGCCGATGAAATCCGCCACGAAGCGGCTGTTGGGGTGCTCGTACAACTCGGCGGGGCTGGCGCATTGCTTGACCTCCCCGTCGCGCATCAGGGCGATGCGGTCGGCCATCACCAGCGCCTCTTCCTGGTCGTGGGTGACGACGACGAAGGTGATGCCCACCTCGTGCTGAAGGCGCTTCAGCTCCAGCTGCATATGCTCGCGCAGCTTCTTGTCGAGCGCCGCCAGCGGCTCGTCGAGCAACAGGACGCGTGGCTCTTTCACCAAGGCGCGGGCCAGCGCCACGCGCTGCCTTTGCCCCCCCGACAGCTGGTCGGGCTTGCGGCCAGCATATTCGGTCAATTGCGTCGTCTCGAGGATACGGTCGACGCGCGACTTCAGCTCGTCTCCGCGCACGCCCTCCATCTCCAGCCCGTAGGACACGTTCGCCCGCACGCTCATATGCGGAAAGAGGGCGAAGGACTGGAACATCAGGTTGATCGGCCGCCGGTTGGGGCGCAGCGGGGCGATATCCTTGCCGTCGAGCAGGATACGCCCCTCGTTGAGCGACTCGAACCCGGCGATCATCCGCAGAAGCGTGGTCTTGCCACAGCCCGACGGACCGAGCAGCGCGAAGAACTCGTTCTCCTTCAGGTCCAGCGAGATATCCTTCACCGCCGTAATCGCGCCGAAACGCTTGGTGATGTTCTCCAGCCGGATCACCGTTGCGGCGTCTGCGCCGGTCTCGGTCAGCATGTTGGCGCCATCCGTGCTCATTGACTGATCGCTTTCCTGTCGATGCGCTGCGAGATGAAGACAAGCGTGAAGCTGACCAGCATCACGATGGTCGCCATCGCGTTGATTTCAGGGGTCACGCCGAAGCGGATCATCGAATAGATCTGCATCGGCAAGGTGGTCGATCCCTGCCCGGCCCCGGCGGTGAAATAGGCGATGATGAACTCGTCCACCGACAGGGTGAAGGCAAGAAGGCCGCCGGCCAGCACGCCGGGGAAGATCGCCGGCAATGTCACCCGGCGGAACGTGGTCACCTCGCCCGCGCCGAGGTCAATGCTGGCCTCGACGATCGAGAAATCGAAATTCCGCAGCCGCGTGCGCACCACGGCGCAGACGAAGGCGATGTTGAAGACCACGTGGCTCATGATGATCGAGTGCAGGCCGAGGGTGAAGTTGAGCGCCGTGAAGAAGGACAGGAGCGCGATGGCCAGCACGATGTCGGGAATGATCATCGGCGCGAACAGAAGCGCCTCCATCGTGTTGTTGCGCCGCTGCCGCCGCTCGACGCCAAAGGCCAGCAGCGTGCCCAGAAGCGTCGCGAGAATGGTCGAGACCACCGCCACGATCACCGTGTTGAGCGCCGCGCGCAGGACCGCGTCGTTCTGCGCCAGCTCACCGTACCACTTGAGCGAGAAGCCGCCCCAGGCCGTCGGCAGGCCCAGATCGTTGAACGACAGCGCCATGAGCACGAGGATCGGCACGTAAAGGAAGGTATAGACCAGCCACAGATGCCCGCCGAGAAACAGCTTGGCCGGGTCGCGGCGGCGGGGGATGCGGGAACTCATCGGGTGCCCTCCGCCGAGCGGTTGACGGCGACGGCCTGTGCAAACAGCAGGCACATCATCACCCCGATCAGGATCAGCGACAGGGCCGAGCCGAAGGGCCAGTCACGCGCCTCGAGGAACTGGTCATAGATCAGGTTGCCGACCATCTGCACCCGGCCGCCGCCCAGCAGGTCCGGCGTGATGAAATTGCCAATGGACAGCACGAAGACGAAGACCGCGCCTGCCGCGATGCCCGGCAGGGTCAGCGGCAGGATCACCCGCAGGAAGGTCTTGTAGGACGGCGCGCCAAGGTCTTCCGACGCCTCGGCAATCTCGGGGTTCAGGCGGCTGATCGAGGAATAGATCGCAAGGATCACGAAGGGCACGTAGTTGTAGACCAGCCCGGTCACCACCGATGCCTCGTTGTAGAGGAGCGGCAGCGCCTCGCCCACGAGGCCGAAATCCAAGAGCGCCCGGTTGATCAGCCCCTCGCGGTTCAGCATCACGATCCACGCGTAGGTGCGGATCAGGTAGTTGCTCCAGAACGGCAGCATCACAAGGAACAGGTAGACCGGCTGGCGCTGTGCCGGGGCGCGGGCGATGGCATAGGCGGCCGGATAGGCGATCAGCAGCGCGATCAGCGTGGCCAACCCCGCGATCTTGGCCGATTTCAAAAGAATGGCGAGGTAGAGCGGGTCGAAGGCCCGGTCGAAATTCTCGAAGGTGAAGTCATAGACGATGCCGCCATACACGCCCCGCTCGAAGAACGAGTAGAGAAAGACCAGCAGGCAGGGCACGACCATGAAGAAGGTCAGCCATGCCAACCCCGGCCCCACGAACAGGAAGGTTCGCAATCTCTGGTACACGTGCGCTTCGCCTTTCTCGGGCGGTCGGCTTCGATGACGCCGCCCCGACAAGCGGGGCGGCGCGGCAGGCGGCCCCTCGGAGATGCACGGGCCGCCTTGCGTTACACCGGTTTACTGGGCCGACATAACCTCGGTTTTCAGGCGGCTGTAATCCTTCTGGGCGTTGCCCACGTCGCGCAGCATCTCGTATTCGAGCATCGCGGCGGGTTCCATGCCGAGGTTCGGATAGGTCTCGATCATCGAGGCATCGAGCGCTTCCATCGAGGCCTTGTTCGGCACCTTGTAGAGGATGTTCTCGACCACCCATTTATGGGTGTCGGCCCCGAGGATGTAATTGATGAACTCGTGCGCCGCTTCCTTGTTCTCGGAGCTGGCCATCACCACCATAGTGTCGACCCAGAGGTCGGTGCCCTCGGAGGGGATGGTGTACTTGATGTCGGCATTCTCGGCGATGCCGTAGTTGCACCAGCCATCCCACGCGTGCACAAGGCTCGCCTCGCCCGAGACCAGCTTGGAATAGAAGGTGGTGTCGTCATAGGCCAGCAGGTCTTCCTTGGCCGAGACCAGAAGATCCTTCACCTCGGTCAGCTTGTCCTCTTCCGTCACGTTGACCGAATAGCCCTTGGCCAGCGCCGCGGCGCCGATCATCCAGCGGTCGGTCGAGAGCATCGTGACCTTGCCCGCCAGGTCGTCGGAGGGGTCGAGCAGGTCCATCCAGCTGTCGGGCTCTTCCGACACGAGGTCGGAGCGGTAGCAGAGGCCGGTCGTGCCCCAGGCATAGGGCATCGAGAAGGTCAGCCCCTCGTCATAGGACAGCTCGCGCGCCTCGGGGTAGAGGTTCTCCATGTTGGGCAGCATCGAGTGGTCGAGCTTGGCCGCGATGCCCAGCTTGTCGAGCGCTTCGGCAAAGGGCGAGGAGACGAAGATCACGTCGTAGCCCTTCCCGCCCGAGGCGGTGACCTTGCCCATGATCTCCTCGTTGGTGGCGTGGTTGGCCACGTCGATCGAGATCCCGGTCTCGGCCTCGAACTGTTCCGCCATGTCGGCGGGCATGTAGCCATCCCAGTTGGAAATCACGAGCGATTGCGCCGCCGCCGGGCCAAGGCCCAGCGCCAGCACCGCAGCGGGCGCGCCGGCCAGCAGTTTCTTGGCGATTGCCGTCTTTTTCATTGGTCCATTTCTCCCTGTGGTCGTTTCTTTTCGTCCCGGAGCCAGCCCGCGCCGATGGCGCGAAACGGCCCTGTCCCGCCTGCTTTTTCGTTCCGGAGACGGGCTCCGAATCCGCGGGTATAGACAAAATTGTATTTTTTTCTAAATTAGTACGTCAATGAAAATCGACTCAAGCCTGGGGCCGCGGCCCGGCTGCGGGGCGGGACATGGTGAAAATCTCGGCGGATTGAGGATGGAACGGCGACGCAAAAGCCATACCGAACTGGCCCGGCGCATCGTCGAGCTGCTGCGGGTCGAGGGCGCAGAGCCCGGCACCAAGGTGGCCGAACAGCGCCTCGCCGACAGTTTCGGCGTGTCGCGCACGCCGATCCGGGCAGCTTTACGATTGCTTACCGAGACGGGGATTCTGAGCTATGCGCCCCGGCAGGGCTATTCGCTGGCCCGCCCGCTCGATACCGCCAGCGCCGATGCGCCCGGTTTGCCGGCCTCGGAAGAGGATCGGCTGTTCCAGGCCATCCTGCGCGACCGTTTCGCCAACCGGCTGGGCGACACGCTATCGGTCAATGACCTGATGCAGCGTTACGGCACCGCGCGCACCACCGTGATGCACGTGGTGGCCCGGATGAGCGAGGACGGGTTGCTCGAACGCGGTCACGGGCAGCACTGGCGCTTCGGCCCGGCGCCGGACTCGCTGTCGGCGATGGAGGAAAGCGCGCGGTTCCGCGAGTTGATCGAACCCGCCGCGCTGCGCGAGCCGGGGTTCGTGCCGGATGCCGCGCTCTTCTCGGACATCCGCCGCCGCCACCAGGCGTTGCTGACCGATGACGTTCTGCAGACCGAGATGCGCGCCTGGATCGATGCGGGGGCAGATTTCCACGACGCGCTTGCGGCCTGCTGTGCCAATCGCTTCCTGGCGCGCGCGATCCGCCAGCAAACCCGCCTGAGGCGGCTCTCCACCTATCATATCGGGGCCAACCGGCGGCGGATGCGCGATGCGTTCCACGAACACCTCGCCATTCTCGACGCGGTCGAGGCCGGTGACGGCGACCGCGCCGCCGACCTCATGCTGGCCCATGTCCGCGCCGCCCAGAACCAGCGGCCGCGCGTGTCGAACCGGGGTGTGCCGCCCATCGCCCGGCCGATCCGGCGCTAATGCAATTGACCTCGCCTTCGCGGGTCTGACAGATGGGGCCGTTGACCGACCCCGCCGATAACAGGACGGCCCGCCCGTGACGCGCAAGACCATCGCCTTCTTTCCCGAAGCCTCGTTCGGGGCCGCGCTCAACTGCGTGGGCATCGCGCAGGCGCTGCGGGAACGCGGGCACGAGGCGGTTTTCCTCTGCGATCCGGGCTTTGCCGGGGTGTTCGAGAATTACGGGTTCGCCGAGCATCCCGTACCGATGGCGCCCGCCATGTCGGACGAGGAGCTGGAAAAGTTCTGGTCGGGATTCATCACCCGCCACCTGCCGCATTTCCGGCTGAGCCCCGAGGACCAGTTGCCAACCTACGTGCGCGATTGCTGGGAGGCGATCGTGGACAGCGCAGAGATTGCCGAGGCGCCGTTGCAGGCCGCGATAGGCCGGATCGACCCGGACGCCATCGTCGTCGACAACGTGATCGGCTTTCCGGCGCTGATGCAGGCCGGGGTGCCGTGGGTGCGCATGGTCTCCTGCGCCGAGACGGAGATACCGGATGCGCAGGTGCCCCCGGTCATGTCGGGGCTGGCGGCGGAGGATGTGGCCAGTTTCCCCGCTTTTCGGGCGCGCTATGAAGAAGCCCTCGGGCCGGTACATGACCGCTACAATGCCTTCCGCGACACCCGCGGCCTGCCCGCCCTGCCGCCGGGCGAATTCATGGAAAGCTCGCCCGATCTCAACCTGTTGCTCTATGCCGCACCGCTCCGCTTCGACCGTGCCGAGCCCCTCACCCCGCCGCGCTTCCATTACCTCGAAGGCTGCGTGCGCGAGGAGGACCCGTTCGAGATGCCCGACATCCCGGCGGCCACGAACACACCGGTCGTTTATGTCTCCTTCGGCAGCCTCGGCGCCGCCGACGTGGCCCTGTTCGAACGCATGATCCGGCTGTTCGCCGACCTGCCCTATCGCTTCCTGATCAACGTGGGCGGCTACAAGGATTCCTTCCGCGACGTGCCCGACAACGTGCATCTCGATTACTGGTATCCCCAGCCCAGCGTGATCGAGAAGACCGACCTGGTGATCCATCACGGCGGCAACAACTCGGTGCACGAAGCGCTTTACTTCGGCAAGCCGTCGATCGTCATGCCCTATTGCTGGGACGGGCACGACAATGCCCGGCGGCTGCATGATACCGGGTTGGGCGTGCATCTCGACCGCTATGCGTGGCGCGATCAGGAGATGATCGACGCGCTGGCGGGGCTGACCTCGGACAAGGGGATGAAAAAACGGCTGGGCCGGATTTCCGCCGACATGATCGCGGCCGACGGGCGGCGGCAGGCGGCGGAACTGATCCTCACCGTGGCCCGCTAGCGGATCATAGGCCCAGCACCAGCTTACCGCCCTTGGCCCGCGAACAGCAGGTCATGATCCGCTCGCCCTTGGCCCGTTCGGCCTTGGTCAGCACCCTGTCGCGGTGGTCGACCTCGCCCTCGATAACTCTTGCCTCGCAGGTGCCGCAAAGGCCCTCGCCGCATTCCATCGGGATGTCGATGCCGGTGGATTTCAGCACGTCGTAAAGGGTTCGGTCTGCCGGCACCTCGACGGTGAGATCGGAGTCTCGCAGTTCCACCGTGAAGGCATGTTCCTTCGCCGGGTCGAGGCCGGAGGCGCCGGTGCTGAAATACTCGAAATGCAGCGCGCCCTCGGGCCAATCTTCTGCCATGTCCTGCAACGCGTCGAGCATCCGTTCCGGCCCGCAGCAATAGACCTGCGCGCCGGGGGCCATGTCGGCCACGGCCTCGGTAAGGTCGAGCCGTGTGCCCTCGTCGGCCACGTGCAACCGCGCGGCCTTGCCGTGATTGCGCAGCACGCGGGAGACGAGCGCCATCGTGCCGCGCGACCGCCCGCAGTAATGGAGCGTGTAAGGCAAGCCCCGCGCCTTCAACCGGTCGGCCATGGCGAGGATAGGGGTGATGCCGATGCCGCCGGCGATGAGCACGTAACGCTCGGCCGTCTCGTCGAGGCGGAAGTGGTTCTTGGGACCGGCAATGGAGAGCGTGTCGCCGGGTTTCAGCGTGTCGTGCAGGTGTTTCGAACCGCCCTGCCCGTCTTCCTCACGCAGGATCGAGATTTCCAGCGTGCCGGGCGTGTCGGGCGGGCCGCAAAGCGAGTATTTCCGCCGCACGTCGCCCGCCACCACGTCGACATGCGATCCCGGCGACCAGCGCGGCAGGTCGCGGCCGGACAGGTCGGCCAGCACGAAGCGCTTCACGCCCTCCGCCTCCTCGACGATCTCCTGCACCCGCACCCGCCGCAGGATATCGTCGCGCACCGGGGCGCCGATGGGGAAGACCACCCCGCCCTCGCGCACCGAGGGATCCCGCCGCTCGGGGTTCTGCGCCAGGTCCCATTCCACGTGGATATGGCGCGGGCCGCGGAACGAAATATTCGGCAGGTTCTCGAACTGCTGCCCCTCGGCCAGCTTCATATGCGGCAGGCGCCGGGTGAACTCCTCGAGGAAGACGCGCATCTCCATCCGCGCGATGTTCTTGCCCATGCATTGATGCGCGCCATAGCCGAAGGACATGTGTTCGGCCGCGTTGTCGCGATAGATGTCGACCTCATCGGGGTTCTCCCAATGGGCGGCATCCTGGTTGGCGCTGGCCTGCACGATGAAAAGCTTGCCGCCCTTGGGGATGGTCACGCCACCCACCTGCGCCTCGTCCGTCGCCACCCGCCGCCATGCCACGATGGAGCCGCCCATGCGCAGGCATTCCTCGACCGCGCTGGGGATGAGCGCGGGGTTTTCGCAGATCTCATCCCACGCCGATCGGTTGTTGAGCAGGATCCAGAAGGCGTTCGCGGTGGCGTTCGACGTGGTTTCGTGCGCCGCCGCCAGAATGGCCATCATCATCGAGCGCATGTAGCTTTCGGTCACGATATCCGGGTGCTTCCTGTGCTCGCGCACCGTGTCGTACATCCAGCCCTCGCCGGTCGGGTCGGCGATCATCGTGTCGAGGATCTCGTTCGCGGTCTGCCAGAACTGGCCCACGTTCTCGACGATTTCGAGTTGTTCCTCGGGTGTGGGCCGGCCCCAGGTGTTGAGCGTGTGGGCGACGGCGAAGCGGCGGAGTTTCTCGACGCCTTCCTCGGGCACGCCGAGGAAATGCAGCGCCACGGTCAGGGGGATTTCGTAGAAGATATCCTTCACCAGGTCGGCATGGCCCCGGTCGATGAACCGGTCGAGATACTCCCGCGTCAACGCCCGCACCATCGGCTCGTGCTTTTCCAGCTTCTCGGGGATGAAGGCATCCATCAGGAGACGCCGCCGCTCCATGTGCTGGGGCTCGTCCTCGTTTACCATGGTGCGTTCGAGCTTGTAGTTGTAGCGCTCCAGCACCTTTGCGGCCTCTGGCGTCAGCGGCGTGACCTTCTCCAGCGCGTTGGCGGGGGAAAACAGGATGTTGTCGCGGAAGACGGCCTTCACATCCTCGTATTTCGTCACCACCCAGTAGCCCAGTTGCGGGCTGTAGAAGACGGGCTCCTGCGCCCGGGCCCAGCGCAGGGCCTCGGCGGGGTCGAGCTGGTAGTCGCCCTCGAACGGGGTGAAGGCCGCCGCGCGCTCGGAGACCGGGCAGCCGGTGGGCGAGACCATGCCGCTCGGGGCGCCGGACATGGCCGGGCAGCCGGTTTGAGGGGCGGGGCGTGTCTTGGCGATCGTCATCGGGGGCCAACCTTTCAGATGCACGATAGCGATGTGCCTTTGTGCATCCGAAGTGGTACTTCGCCCAAAATGTAACCGTCAAGAACGGGGGTCAGGTGCCTGTCGGGTTATCCACGTCGCGGCCCAGCTCGGCGAGGTCGGAATAGCGGTCGCCGATGCGGTGATGCGGCCGCCCGCCGGTGGCGGCGCCCAGCGCCACGACCACCTCGTCATCGGCAGGCGCGTCGTAGATCGAGAACTGCACCGTCAGGTAATGCGAGCGCCGGCCGGTGTCGTGCTTGTCCATCAGGGGGATCTGGATCTGCGTGTTCGCGGGGCCGCGCGTGTTGGTGAAGCCGAGATAGCTTTTTGCGCCCACCGCCTCGCGGTAGAAATTGCCGTAATGCAGCGTGTGGATCAGGGCAGAGGCATGTTCCCACTCGCAATCGGTGCCCGCGATGCAGGCCTTGCCGTAGGCCTCGATCGCCTCGCCCGAACCCGCCAGCGCGATCAGCCGGTCAGTCAGCAGCTTGCCCAGCGGCGGGGCGATGCGGCGGATTTCCGGCTTGAGATCCTCGACATAGCCCTGCCCGGCCCAGGGGTTTTTCACCACCGCCGCCACGCCGATCAGGCGCAGCACGGGGTCGGCCGGGCGGCCGCCCTCGGTGTGGATATCCTCATCGAAGGTGACGACTTTTCTCAGTTCGGGGATCATGTCGGGGGCTCCATTCATTGGGTCAGGACGCGGTCGAGAAAGGCGCGCACGGGGGCGTTGACGGCGTCGGGGTCTTCGGCCAGCGCCATGTGGCGCAGGCCGGGCAGGACAAGCGCCTCGCCGCCCTCGATCTCGGCGGCGATGGCGCGGGTCATGGCGGGGCCGTTGCCGAAATCCTCGTCGGCGGTGAGGACCAGCGCGGGCAGGCGCAGGGGCGGCTCTGGCGCGGCGATCTCGGTGACGCCCTTCGCGAGCACGCTGTAAATGGCGGGATAGACGGCCTTGTCGTTCGATACGACCCAGCCGCGCACCAGCGCCATCATGTCGGGGTTTTGCGCGCGGAAATCGTCGGTGAACCACCGCTCGAGCGCGGCGTCGACCGTGGCCTCGGGCCCTTCCTGTTCGGCCTGAACGACGCGGGCCTCGATGGCCGCCTGTGCATCCAGGGAACGCAGGTGTTGGGAGTGCAGGATCACCAGCGCGCGACAGCGGTCGGGATGGTCCATCGCGAAGCGGCGGGCAACCATGCCGCCCAGCGAGAAGCCGATGATGGCGGCGCTGTCGACCTCGCAGGCGTCCAGCACACCCTGCAATTGCCGCGAGAAGAGCGGCAGCGACGGCACCTCTGGTGGCGGCGCGCTGTCGCCGTGGCCGTAGAGGTCATAGGCGATGATGTCGTATCGGTCCTCCAGCGCCGGGATCATCCATTGCCAGACCGCCCGGTTCAGGCCGAATCCGTGAACCAGCACGATCGTCGGCCCGCCCCCTGTCCCATGGCGTTCCCAGGCTGTCCCGTCCGGCAAATTCGGCATGCGTTCCTCCGTTTCGGTCAGGCTATGCCGCGATTGCCGGTGGCCACTCGGCAATTTTCGCCACCCGGTGTCGATTATTCGCATATCGCCGCCGTGCATCGCCCAACAATGGGAATCGACACAAGCACAGGAGACGACTCATGGCCGATATCCGCAGCTACCAGATGCTCATCGACGGGGAATGGGTGGACGCCTCCGACGGGGGCATGTTCGACAGCACGAACCCCGCGACGGGCGCGGTCTGGTCGCGGGTGCCCGAGGCGACGGAGGCCGATGTCGACCGCGCCGTGCGGGCGGCGCACGAGGCGTTCCTGAAAGGCCCTTGGTCGAAGATGACCCCGACGCAGCGGGGCAAGTGCCTGCGCAAACTGGCGGAATTGCTGGCCGACCGGTCGGAGGAACTGGGCCGGACCGAGACGATCGACACCGGCAAGATGCTCAAGGAAACCAAGTGGCAGGCCACGTATATCGCCGAGTTCTTCCACTTCTTCGCGGGCTGCGCCGACAAGATCAGCGGCGAGACGCTGCCCATCGACAAGCCTGACCTGTTCGTTTTCACCAAGCGTGAGCCGCTTGGGGTGGTGGCGGCGGTGGTGCCGTGGAACTCGCAATTGTTCCTCGTGGCGGTGAAGATCGGGCCGGCGCTGGCGGCCGGCAATACCGTGGTGCTGAAGGCCTCGGAACATGCCTCGGCCGCCATGCTCGAATTCGGCAAGCTGATCGAGGAGGCCGGGTTTCCGCCCGGCGTGGTCAACATCGTCACGGGTCATGGCGAGCCCTGCGGGCGGGCGCTGACCGGGCACAAGCTGGTGGCGCGGGTCAGCTTTACCGGGGGCCCGGGCGCGGCGCGGCATGTGCTTGAAAACACGAAGAACAATTTCGCCGAGGTGAGCCTGGAGCTGGGAGGAAAGTCGCCCTTCATCGTCTTCGAGGACGCCAATATCGAAAGCGCGGTCAACGCCTCGATTGCCGGGATTTTCGGGGCGACGGGGCAGAGCTGTGTGGCGGGGTCGCGGCTCTATCTGCATGAGGACATCGCCGAGGAATTCCTCGACCGGTTGATCGCGCAGGCCAAGGAGATCAGGATCGGCGACCCGCTGGCCGACGAGACCCAGATGGGCCCGCTTTGCACCACCGGACAGCGCGACAATATCGAGCGCGAGCTGGCCTTCGCGGTCGAGGAAGGCGCGAAAGTGTTAACAGGTGGTAAACGGCCGGACGGATTCGACGGGCTCTATTTCGAGCCCACCATCGTCTCCTGCCCGAGCCAGGGCCTGCGCATCGTCGACACCGAGCTGTTCGGCCCGGTCCTGTGCGTGCAGACCTTCAAGACCGAAGAGGAGGTCGTCGCGCTTGCCAACGACACGGAGCACGGGCTGGCCGCCGGCATCTTTACCCGCGACAGTGCCCGCTCGCTGCGCATGGCGGATGCGGTGCGCGCCGGGATCGTCTGGGTCAACACGTATCGCGTCGTCTCTCCCATAGCCGAGTTCGGCGGGATCAAGGGGTCGGGCTATGGCCGGGAAAGCGGGTTCCAGGCGATGTACGATTATACACGGCCCAAGACCGTGTGGATGAACACGTCGGACGCGCCGATGGCCAACCCGTTCGTGATGCGCTGAGGGGAGGCACGGCGATGAAGTTTCAACTGGCGATCAACCTCGAGCGGATGAACGACAGCGCGGACATGCGCGCGGTGCGCGACCACACGCTGGAGATGGTGCAAATGGCCGAACAGGGCGGGTTCGACATCGTCTGGGCCGCCGAGCACCACGCGCTGGAGATGACCATAGCGCCGAACCCTTTCCAGATCCTTACCTGGTGGGCCGAGCATACCAATAGAATCCGCCTTGGCACCGCCGTGGCCACGGCGGCCTACTGGCACCCGATCAAGCTGGCGGGCGAGGCGGCGTTTCTGGACCTGATCAGCAACGGGCGGCTGGAATTCGGCATCGGCTCGGGGGCGTATCAGCGGGAATTCGACCGGATGCACCCGGGCCTCAAGCAATCGGACGCGTGGCAACACATGCAGGAGATGCTGCCCGCCATCCGGGCGCTGTGGCAGGGCGATTATGCCCATGACGGGGAATTCTGGAAATTCCCCGCCTCCACCTCCTGCCCCAAGCCGTTGCAGACGGAGGTGCCTGTCTGGGTCGCCGCGCGCTCGCCCATCACCTACGACTACGCGATGCGCGAAAAGTGCCACATCCTGTGCTGGCCGCTGACCCGGCCCTTCGCGGAGGCCGAGCTTTACAAACAGCGGCTCGACGAGGCGATCGCCAAGGCCGATAACGGCTTCCGCCCGACCTTCGCCCTGATGCGCCACGCCGCCGTCTACGACAACGACGCCGACCGGCAGATGGCGCTGGATGCGATCCGGCTGGTGCTGGGGCAGTTCGAGAACCTGTTCCGCAACGCGGGCGACGTGGTGAATGGCTTCCCGAAACAGATTCCGCTGGAAGAGCTTGCGGGGCGGGAACAATACGACCCGGCGATGCTGGAGGAGAACCTGCTCTTCGGCTCGCCCGATACCGTGATCGAAAAACTGAAACGCTACGAGGCCTTGGGCGTCGACGCCTTTGTCTACTACGCCTCGATGGGGCTGGACCTCGATGCGCAGAAACGCTCGATGAAGCTTTTCTGTGACGAGGTCATGCCAGCCTTCCAATAAAGGAGAAATTGTTATGTCTGACGGGGTTAAGGTCGTTCGCGACGGCCATGTGCTCGAGGTCACGCTGGAGCGGGGCAAGGTGAATGCCATCGACGTCGCCACGTCTCAGGCGCTGGCGGAGGCGTTCCGGGAGTTGCACGAGGACAAGGAGCTGCGCTGTGCCATCCTGACCGGGGGCGGCGAGAAGATCTTTTCCGCCGGGTGGGACCTGAAGGCGCTGAACGCGGGCGAGATGCAGCTCGACAACTGGTGGGAGACCGATGATTACGGCTTCGGCGGGTTCACCGGGCTGACCGAGAACTGGGTGCTGAACAAGCCGGTGATCGCGGCGATCAACGGGCTAGCCATTGGCGGCGGGTTCGAGATGGCGATGGCGTGTGATTTGCTCATTGCGGCCGACCACGTCGAGTTCGGGTTGCCCGAGATGCCGCTGGGGATCGTGCCGGATGCCGGGGCGTTGCAACGCCTGCCCCGGCGCATTCCGCATAACATCGCGATGGAGATGTTCCTGCTGGGCCGGCGGATGACGGCGGCGGAGGCGGCGCAGTACGGGCTGGTCAATAAAGTCGTGCCGAAAGAAGAGCTTATGGATGCCGCGCGGGAATGGGCCGCGAGCATCGCGTGGTCGGCCCCGCTGGCAATGCAGAGCGTGAAGGAAGTGCAGCGCGCCATCGAATGCGTGCCGCTGGAAGAGGCGTTTGCCAAGATGCGGGGCGACGGGCTGCCGGTCTATCGGAAGATGCTGAAATCGGAGGACGCCAAGGAGGGCGTGGCGGCCTTTGTGGAGAAGCGTGACCCCAGTTTCAAAGGCGAATGAGCATGTATCGTGACCCTTCTGACGTAAAGCGCGTGGCAAGCCTTGGGGCGGGGCCGATTGGCGGCGGCTGGGCCGCCCATTTCCTGGCGCGCGGGTATGATGTGAACGCCTATATCCACGACCCGGCGGAGCGGGACGCGCTGATGGCGGTGGTCGAGACCGGGTGGGTGAGCCTGACCGGGCTGGGGCTGGCGCCGGGGGCGTCGATGGATCGGCTGACGGTGACGAGCGATCTGGCCGAGGCCGTGGAGGGTGTTCATTTCATTCAGGAAAGTGCGCCGGAGCGGCTGGATGTGAAACAGGCGTTGTACCGGCGGCTGGGGAAATTGGTGCCGGCGGATGTGGTGATCGGGTCGTCGACCTCCGGCCTGACGATGACGGAGATTGCCGCGGAGTGTGCGACGCCGGGGCGTTGTGTGATCGGGCATCCTTTCAACCCGCCTTACCTGTTGCCGCTGGTCGAGATTATCGGGGGAAAACAGACGGATAAGGCGGCGGTCGACTGGGCCGCGGCGTTTTACGAGGTGGCGGGGAAGGCACCGCTGGTGATGAAGAAGGAGGTGCCGGGGTTCGTGGCGACGCGGTTGCAGGAAGCGTTGTGGCGGGAGGCGCTGCACATGGTGGCCAATGGCGAGGCAACGCCGGAAGACATTGATATCGCTTTGAAAAACGGGCCGGCGCCGCGGATGGCGGTGCAGGGGCAGTGCATGGCGTTTCACGTGGCCTGTGGTGAAGGCGGGATGGCCACGAACCTGGATCAGTTCGGACCGGCGCTGAAATGGCCGTGGACAAGGCTGGAGGCGCCGGAGTTGACGAAAGATCTGAGAAATCAGATGGTTGAGGGGTGCAACGCCATGGCAGGGGACAGGGATTTCCGGGACATGGCGGCGGAACGGGATCGCAAGATCGTGGCGGTTCTGAAGGCGGTCAGGGACGGCTGACGGGGTCGAAACCCAACGTCGGTATAACGTCGGTATTTTGTCGGTATTGCGTCGGTGCGGGGTCGGTAAGGATCAGCCGCGCATCCGCTGGTTCACCTGGAACGTGTCGAGATATTTCGACAGCGTGCCGGGCCACGTGGGTGCGTCTTCCTGCTCGGGCCAGGCCTGGCGGTATTCGCTGGGCCGGCGGCCGAAGCATTTCCGGAACGCATAGGCGAAATGCGACAGCGAGTTGAAGCCCGAGGCGGCGGAGATCTCGCGCACACCGAGATCGGTGGAGATGAGCAGCACGCGGGCGTGCTGCAGCCGCAGCAAAAGGCCGAATTGCACCACCGAACAGCCCATCGCCTGGTTGAACTGGCGTTCCAGTTGCCGCTGGGAGATGCCGACCTGTTTGGCAATCGCGGGCACCGCCAGCGGTTCGGAGATGTTCGCCTCGATCAGGTCGATGGCCGCCGCCACCCCCGGCGGCAGGCTTTCGGTGCCCCGGCCCAGCGTCTTGCGCTGGGGGGCGTTCGCGGGGCGCACCGGGTGGTGCATGATGTTGTCGGATATCTCGCCCACCAGCCCGGCGCCGTGATCGGCGCGGATGAGGTGCAGCATCAGGTCGGTGGCCGAGGTGGAGCCGGCACAGGTCATGATCTTGCCGTCGAGGGTGAAGAGCTGTTCGGCGGCCAGCACGTCGGGAAACTTCTCCTGAAACCCGGCGAGGTAGGACCAGTGGGTCGTCGCCTGCCGCCCGGCGAGAAGGCCCGCGCGGGCGAAGACGTAGGGCGCCATCTCGACGGCGCAGAGGCGGATGCCCATCCGCGCCTGCCGCCTGAGCCACGAGATGAGCGCGGCGTCGGCATAGTGCTCGGCGCCCCAGCTTCCGGCGACGATGACAAGATCATCGCGGGTGAGTTTCTCGGGCAGCGGGCCGCAGGCGAGGGTCAAGCCGTTGCTGGCGGTGACCTCGCCGGGATGCACGGAATGGAAGTCGTGCCGGTAGAGCGGCGACGCCGAAAGGTAGTTGGCGATGCGCGCCGGTTCCAGCAGGCTGACGAGCCCCATCATGTTGAAACGCGGCAGCAGCACGCAGGCGATTCGGGCGGGGCTGGGCGCGGTTTTCTGCGGTTGGGCAGCGGCGGACATGGCGCTCTCCGGGCGGCGGACAGGTGAAGAATTTCGCCAGCCATAGCTGAAATCCGGCGAATAATCGACACTATTTGCGCCGCCCGGCCCCACACTCGAAGAAAAGAGGGAGCGCACATGAACTTCGAAGTGATCCTGACCTGCGCCGTCACGGGCGCCGGGGATACCACGGGCAAGAGCCCGCACGTGCCGGTCACACCGCGCGAAGTGGCCGATGCCGCGATCGAGGCCGCCAAGGCCGGTGCGGCCATCGCCCACCTGCATGTGCGCGACCCGGAGACGGGCAAGGGCTCGCGCGATGTGGGGCTTTTCGAGGAGGCCGTCGCGCTGGTGCGCGAGAGCGATACGGACGTGGTGATCAACCTCACCGCCGGGATGGGGGGCGACTGGGCGCCCTCGGCCGACGACCCGTCGATGCCCGGCCCCGGCACCGACATGATCGGGCCCGACGAGCGGCTGGCGCATGTGAAGGCGTGTCTGCCCGAGATCTGTTCGCTCGATTGCGGGACGCTGAATTTTTCCGACACCGACGATATCTATATTTCGACACCGCCCACCCTGCGGCGCATGGCCAGGCTGGTGAAGGAGTGGGGCGTGAAGCCCGAGCTGGAGGTGTTCGACCTTGGGCATATCCGGTTCGCCAAGCAGATGGTGGCCGAGGGGCTGATCGCCGATCCGCCGATGTTCCAGCTGTGCCTTGGCATTCCGTGGGGCGCCGACGCGACGGTCGAGACCATGGCCGCGATGAAGGCGCAGCTTCCGCCCGGCGCAAGCTGGGCGAGCTTCGGGATTTCCCGGATGCAGATGCCGATGCTGGCCGCCGCCGTGGCGATGGGCGGCAACGTGCGCGTGGGGCTGGAGGACAACATCTATCTCGACCGCGGCGTGCTGGCCACGAACGGGCAATTGGTCACCCGCGCGGTGGAGATCATCGAGCGGATGGGCGGCCGCGTGGTCACCCCGCAGGAGGCCCGCAACAAGCTGAAGCTGAGAGGGGCCGATTGATGGCCGAGGCCGCCAAAGGTGGGCTGAGCCTGACCGGGCTGACCAAGCGCTTCGGCGGGGTCGTGGCGGTGGACGATATCGACCTCGAGATCCAGCGCGGCGAGTTCCTGACGCTGCTGGGCCCGTCCGGGTCGGGCAAGACGACGCTTCTTATGATGATCGCGGGGTTCCTCGATATCTCGGCGGGAGACATCCTGCTGGATGGCGCGTCGATCAAGACCGTGCCCGCGGAGAAGCGCAATTTCGGGATGGTGTTCCAGGGCTATGCCCTCTTCCCGCACATGACCGTGCGGCAGAACGTGGGTTATGCGCTGGACGTGCGCGGGCGGCCCAAGGCCGAGATCGAGGCGCGGGTCGACGAGATGCTGGAGCTGGTGCAGTTGCAGGAGTTCGGGCACCGCAAGCCCGGGCAATTGTCGGGCGGGCAGCAGCAGCGCGTGGCGCTGGCACGGGCGCTTTGTTTCGCGCCGCCGGTTCTGTTGCTCGACGAGCCGCTGGGCGCGCTCGACAAGAAGCTGCGGATCGAGGTGCAGGACCAGCTCAAGGA
>Ga0189287_100145_pt1 | contig 41265 bp, 36 predicted proteins | sample UW86minimetaG_FD_130319 | JGI IMG/M metagenome (GOLD analysis project Ga0189287, IMG submission 130319) | Marine microbial communities from the Costa Rica Dome - UW86 mini metaG | ecosystem: Environmental > Aquatic > Marine > Oceanic > Photic zone | place: Costa Rica: the Eastern Pacific... | reverse complement strand
GTAATGCGAGCCGATATTGTCCACCACGTCCCGCAGCACGTAGAGATGGCTCTGCGTCGCCGCCACCATCCTGTCATCCGACATGGTCGCCCTCGGCGGTGTCGCCATGGCCGGTCCGGCGGCCCATACCGCCAGCCCCAGGATCACCGCAAGCCAGCGCATCCTCACGCTCCCCAATCCATCACGACCTTGCCGGAATTGCCCGAGATCATCGCGTCAAACCCCTGCTCGAAATCATCGATCGGTATCCGGTGCGTGATAAGGCCCGTCACATCCAGCCCCGACTGCACCAGCGCGATCATCTTGTACCATGTCTCGTACATCTCGCGCCCGTAAATGCCCTTGATATGCAGCATCCGGAAAATCACCGTGTTCCAGTCCACCGGAAACTCCGTCGGCGCGATCCCCAGCAACGCGACCTTCCCGCCACTGTTCATCCGCGAGATCATCTGCTGCATGGCGGCACTGGCACCAGACATCTCGAGCCCCACGTCGAACCCCTCGGTCATGCCGATCTCGTCCATCACGTCCCGAAGCTGTTCCTTCGAGACGTCGACGACATATTGCACCCCCATCTCCCGCGCGAGGTTCAGCCGGTAGGGGTTGATATCCGTGATCACCACCTTCCGCGCGCCCACCTTCTGCGCCACCAGGGCCCCCATGATCCCGATCGGCCCGGCGCCCGTCACCAGCACGTCCTCGCCCACGAGGTCGAAACTCAGCGCCGTATGCACCGCGTTCCCGAACGGGTCGAAGATCGCCGCGATCTCGTCCGGCACATCCTCCGGAATCGGCACCACGTTGCTCTCCGGAATGCACAGGTACTCGGCGAAACTCCCCGGCCGGTTCACGCCAACCCCCTTGGTGTTCCGGCACAGGTGCCCCCGCCCGGCCCGGCAATTCCGGCAGGCCCCGCACACGATATGCCCCTCACCGGAAACCCGCTGCCCGATCCGGTATTTCACTGCCGCCGCCCCGGTATCGACAATCTCGCCCACGAACTCGTGCCCCACCACCATCGGCACCGGCACCGTCTTGGCGCTGAACTCGTCCCATTTCCAGATATGCACATCCGTCCCGCAAATGGCCGATTTCTTCACCTTGATCAGCACATCCGCCGGCCCCGGCTCGGGCACCGGCACGTATTCCATCCACAGCCCCGGCTCCGGTTTTGCCTTCACCAGCGCCTTCATCTCGTTCTGCATCGCGCTACTCCCACAAATCCGTGCTGAGATACTTGAGCCCGCTGTCGCACACCACGAAGGCGACACAGCCACCGCTTTCCTTGCCCTTCAGAAGCCTTACCGCCGCGGCCAGGTTCGCCCCGGCTGAATACCCGCCGAAAATCCCCTCCATCCGCGCCAGAAGCCTCGCATGTTCCGCCGCCTCCGCGCCGGAAACAGTCTCTGTTCCCGCCAAACTCACGCCATCCAGATGCACCAAGTCCGGCATCGAATACCCGCCCCCCTGGATCGGATGCTCGGGCCTGTCCGGCTCCACCGCGTAACACCGCACGCCCTTCTCCCCGAAGAACCTTGCCGCCCCGCCCAGCGTGCCGCCAGACCCGATGAAATCGCAGAACGCCGTCACCGCCCCTTCCGACTGCCCCCAGATCTCCGGCGCCGTCCCCGTCTCATGCGCCCGCGGGTTGCCTTCCCTTGCAAACTGGTCCGCCCGAAAGGCCCCGCGCTCCGCCGTGATCCGCTGCGCCGCCTCTTCGACCAACGCCAGATCCACCCCGGAAACCTCCCCCGGCTTCGATCCCTCCGCCTGCGGCACCAGGACAACCTCGGCCCCCAGCGCCCGCATCATCCTGGCCCGCTCCTCGGAATTCCCCTCGCTCATCACCGCCACGAACGGATGCCCCAGCACCCCGCAAACGATCGACAGCCCGGTCCCCATGTTGCCCGAGGTCAGCTCCACCACCGTCTGCCCCTCGGCCAGCTCCCCGCTCTCCCTGGCCGCCTCGACAATCGCCTTCGCCGCCCGGTCCTTCTTGGAAAACCCCGGCAAGAGGTAATCCAGCTTCGCCAGCAACCTTCCCTCAATCCCCAATGCGTCTCTGATACGGCTTAATTCGACCAGCGGCGTGCCTTCCATCGCGCCGATCACCGACGGCAGAACCCCACTCACGAGATCACCCCCAGCTCGCGCCCAACCTCCTCGAACGCATCGATCGCCCGGTCCAGCATTTCCCGCGTCAGCGCCGCGCTCATCTGCGTCCGGATCCGGTCCTGCCCCTTCGGCACCACCGGGAAGCTGAAGGCGGTGACATAAACCCCCTTCTCGTTCAACTTCGCCGCCATCTCCTGCGCCAGCTTCGGATCACGCAGCATCACCGGGATGATCGCATGCTCCCCCGGAAGCAATTCGAACCCCAGCGCACCCATCCGCTCCCGAAAATACGCCGCGTTCTCCCACAACTGCGCCCTGAGCGCCGCGCCATCCTCCAGCAAATCGAACACCTTCAAAGACGCCCCGGCAATCACCGGCGCCAGCGTGTTGGAAAACAGGTACGGCCGCGAGCGCTGCCGCAGCCAATCCACCACCTCTCGACTAGCCGCCGTAAATCCGCCCGACGCACCCCCCAGCGCCTTGCCCAGCGTCCCGGTGATGATGTCCACCCGGCCCATGACCCCGCAATGCTCATGCGTCCCCCGGCCGGTCTCGCCCACGAACCCCGTCGCATGGCAGTCGTCGATCATCACCATCGCGTCGTACTTGTCCGCCAGGTCGCAAATCTCCGCCAGCTTCGCGTAATACCCGTCCATCGAGAACACGCCATCCGTCGCAATCAGCCGGTGCCGCGCCCCCTGTGCCTCCTTCAGACACCGCTCCAGGTCGGCCATGTCCGAATTCGCATACCGATACCGCTGCGCCTTGCACAGCCGCACCCCGTCGATGATGCTCGCATGGTTCAGGGCATCGGAAATAATCGCATCCTCCGGCCCCAGGATCGTCTCGAACAAACCCGCATTCGCGTCGAACGCGGCAGCGTAGAGAATGGCATCCTCCATCCCCAGATACGCCGCCACCCTTGCCTCGAGCTGCTTGTGCTCCTCCTGCGTCCCGCAGATGAACCGCACGCTCGCCATCCCGAACCCGTACCGGTCCAGCGCGTCATGCGCCGCCGCGATCACCCGCGCATCATCCGCCAGCCCGAGGTAATTGTTGGCACAAAGGTTCACCACCTCCCTGCCGCCCGCCAAAGTCACCTCCCCCGCCTGCATCGATGTGATCACACGCTCGGTCTTGTAAAGCCCCTCTTCCTTCAGCTCCTCCAGCCGCTTTCCCAGATCCCCGTCAAACCTCTCGCCCGCACGCATCGCTCGCTCTCCTTTTCCAGTCCCCGGGCATCTTCTGGCCGGAAATATCCCGGGGGAATCGCCGCCCCGCGGCGATGGGGGCAGCGCCCCCGACTCCATATCCAGGCGCACCGCCTCTCTCCCAAGGCTTCCCGCGCAATCATCCCGCCGTCAACCGCAAGCTAACCGGCGATCCGCGGACGCCCGCTCGCCTCCACCGTGATCTCCGCCTCGAGGAACACCTCCCGCGCCTCCGCCTGCGCCACCTTCATCTCCCGCGCCGCGCTCACGTGGATATCCTGCGCCCCGGCCCGCTCGGCTTCGGCCCTCGCGTCCGACTCCAGTGCCCCCTGCAAGGCCGCCATCGCCGCCTCCGCATCGCTGAAATCCTCCGGCCCGCGCTCCAGGTGCACCCGGAACCGCCCCTCCGCCGGGCTCGTCACGGTCCCGCTCCGCCGGATCGTCACCCGACCGACGACCGCGCCGATCGCATTCGCCACCCCCGCATGCTCCGGCAACACCATCCGGCACGACAACCGCTCGCCCACCGCCCCGTAATAGGCCGGCGCCGAGGCGCCCAGCCCCACAACCGGCAGGTTCAACCCGGCCTCCAGCCGCATCAGACCCCGGTGATGGTCCAGCCCCTTCTGCAACAGCACGTGTCGCGCAAGCACCTCCGGCGACAACCCGAAATCAACCTCTTCCTCGGCAAAAGCAGTCTCCAACAAGGCCAAACTCGTCTGGTTCGTCAGCTGGTCGATGATCATCTGTGCCATCGCCAGCGGCTCGGGATTCAGCCGGTTGCCACTCCCCGTCCGCTTCCGCCCGATCAGCGCCACCGCCTTCTCCGCGGCCTCCCCATCCCATTGCGCCTGCCGCCCCAGCACATGCGCCGCATCCGACGGCGTCACACCAGACACCTGCACCAGCCCCCGCTTCACCAGCCGCATCAGCCCGGCCATCTCCAACCGCGTCTTTAGCACCGCCCCCAGCGGCTGCACGGCCACACCGATCCGTTCCAGAAGCGCCGCATCCTTCGCCTGCAAACCGCCAGCCTCCACCCCCGGCACCGCCCGCACGAACCGCGCGTCATGCTCGCCGGGCGTCTCGCTCCGCAAATGCTCGTCCAGCACCCGGTGCACCAGCTCCGGCGCCTCCACCGCCATCAGGCTCACCGGCACCACTCGCCTTGGCCCAAGGCTCACACCGCCGATCAGCCCCTCGTCCATCACGTGAACTTCGCTGTCCCCGCCCAAGCCCGTCGTCCGCATCGCCACGGCTTCCACCATCGTCCGCCACGGCCCGACCCTGGCCCCCGCCGGGTCGATCGCCGGCTTGCCACCCCGCAACACCGCCACATCCGTCGTCGTCCCGCCAATGTCGGACACCAGCGCCTCGGTCTCCCCGGTCATCCAGCACGCGCCCACGATACTCGCCGCCGGCCCGCTCAGGATCGTCTCGATCGGCCGCTCCTTCGCCTGCCCCGCCGAGATCAGCGCGCCATCGCCCCGCACCACCATCAGCGGCGCATGGATCCCCAGCTCGACAAGCTTGCCCTCCGCCTTCTCGATCAGCCGCGCGATCATCCCGATAAGCCGCGCGTTCAGCACGGCCGTCAGCGCCCGCTTTGGCCCGTTCAGCCGCGCCGACAGGTGATGCGAACACGACACCGGCTTGCCCGTCGCGGCCCGGATCATCTCCGCCGCGCGTAGCTCATGCGCCGGGTTCCGCGTCGCGAACTGGCTCGCCACGGCAAAGCCGGAAACGCCCATATCAGTCTCTAACCAGGCCGAAAGCGCCGCTTCATCCAGCTTCGCCGCCTCTCCGCCTGCATGGGAATGCCCGCCGGCGATCACCAGCGCCGGATCACCCCCCAAGGCCTCGCGCAGCCCGTGCCCCTCGAGATCGCGCTCCCGGAACCCGATATAGACAAGCCCCACGCGCCCGCCCTGTCCCTCGACCAGCGCATTGGTCGCCAGCGTCGTCGAGAGAGAGGCCAGCCCGATCTCCGCCACATCCGCCCCGCTCTCCTTCAGAACGGCCGCCACCGCCTTGCCGATCCCCTCGGCCAGGTCATGCCGCGTGGTCAGCGACTTGACGCTTGCCACCACCTCGCGCTCATCCCTGATCAGAACGGCATCGGTATAGGTCCCGCCGGTGTCGACCCCCAGCAAAAGCGCCATGCGCCCGTCTCCTTGTGTGTCTCTGTCAGCGGTTTACCGGCTTTTCAGCCCCGGTCCATCCCGTTTGCGGCATCCTCCAGTCGCCCCACCGCCCAGCGCGCCGCATCGGCCACCGTGGTGTCCGGATCCTCGCACAATCCCTGCGCCACCGGCCGCAGCGCCGGCACCCCCGAATTACCGATCGCATACAGCACGTTCCGCACGAACCGGTCCCGCCCGATCCGCTTGATCGGGCTGCCCGAGAACCTCTCGCGGAACCCCGCATCGTCCAGCGCCGCCAGCTCCGCCAGCCCCGGCGCTGTCAGGTCGTCGCGCGCGTGATACTTCACCTCCCGCGCCTCCACGGCGAACTTGTTCCACGGGCACACCGCCAGGCAATCGTCGCACCCGTAAATCCGGTTGCCCATCTTCGCCCGCAGCTCTTCGTCCACCGGCCCCTTGTGCTCGATCGTCAGGTAGGAAATGCACCGCCTTGCATCCAGTTGGTAGGGCGCCGGAAACGCCTCCGTCGGGCAGATGTCCAGGCACGCCCGGCACGACCCGCAATGGTCGTTTCCGGCCGGATCAGTCTCTAATTCCAGCGTCGTGAACACCGACCCGATAAAGAACCAGTTGCCCAGCTCCCGGCTCAGCAGGTTGGTATGCTTGCCCTGCCATCCCAGCCCCGCCGCCTGCCCCAGCGGCTTCTCCGGCACGGGCGCCGTGTCGACGAAAACTTTCACATCCCCGCCGCCTTCCGCAATCAGCCACCGCGCCAGCCGCTTCAGCCGCTTCTTGACCGTGTCGTGATAATCCCTGTTCCGCGCGTAAACCGACACCGTGCCGACCTCCGGCTGATCCAGCGTCGCCATCGGGTCCACCTCGGGCGTGTAGCTCTCTCCCAGCACGATCACCGACCTTGCCTCGGGCCACAGAACCTGCGGCGCCCCGCGCCAGCGGCTGCGCTCCGCCAGCCACCCCATCTGCCCGTGCCGCCCCTTGTCGAGAAACTCCGCCAGCCGCCCCGGCACCTGCGGCACATCCCAAGGCCGGCACACCCGGCACGCGTCAAACCCCTCCTCGAGGGCCCGCGCCACCAGCCTGTCCTTCAGATCACCCATGCTTCTTCTGGCCGGAAATATCCCGGGGGAGGCGTTGAAGCCCGCAGGGGTTCAACGACGGGGGCAGCGCCCCCGAACACGGTCCACGATCAGAAATCCAGGTCCGCATAATGCGCCGGCTGCGGAAACCCCGGGATCTGGTCCGCCAGGATCCCCCGGAAGGCCGGCCGCGACTTGATCTTCGCGTACCAGTCCTTGACGATCTCCGACCGGTTCCAGTCCACGTCCCGGATATAATCCAGCGAGCTCAGATGCGCGGCCGCCGTGAAATCCGCCAGCGTCATCACGTCACCGGCCAGCCACCGCCGCTGGTCCAGCAGCCAGGTCATGTAATCGAGGTGAAACTTGATCGCCTTCGCCCCGGCCTTCACGTTCGAGCTGTCCGGAAACCCCTGCTTCATCACCTTCTTGTTCACCCGCTCGTAGAGCAGGTTCGAGGTGACCTCGCTGTGAAACTTGTCGTCGAACCAGTTCACCAGCCGCCGCACCTCGAACCGCGCCTCGGCCGATTTCGGCATCAATGGCGGCTCGGGATACTTCTCCTCGATGTACTCGCAGATCGGCGTGCTCTCCGCCATCATCCGGTCGTCAAGCTTCAGCACCGGCACCTTGCCGGCCGGGTTGCGCCGCAGGAAATCGGGGCTCTGTTCCCAGTATTTCTCCTCCACCAGCTCGCACTCGATCCGCTTCTCGGCGAGCACCAGCCGCACCTTGCGGCAAAAGGGGGAAAGGGGAACGTGATAAAGCTTTGCCATGACCGTCTTGCTGTTCTGCGCCGGGCTGCGTTTCTCCATGCCCGGATTATCGATGTAATTCAATCCTCGAAACAGGCCGATCTGCCGTCGCGGCGGATCGTGGCCGCCCCGTCGAGGATCGAGGCCGCCCGTTTGCGCACATGGGCCGAGGGGTTCGAGGCCGACCGCCCCTTCGGGTCCGGCAACACCGCCGCCAGCCGCGCCGCCTGCGTGGGCGTAAGCTTGTCCGGCCCCACGCCGAAGTAATGCCGCGCCGCTGCCTCGACCCCGAACACCCCCTCGTCAAACTCCGCCACGTTGAGATAGACCTCGATGATCCGCCGCTTCGGCCAGACGATCTCGACCACCGGGGTGATCATCGCCTCCAGCGCTTTCCGAAGCCAGTTCCGCCCGTGCCACAGGTAGACGTTCTTCACGGTCTGCTGGCTGATGGTCGAGGCGCCGCGCCCCGCGCCTTCCTCGATGGCATTCCGGATGGCCGACATGTCGAACCCCCAGTGGTTGCAGAACTCGGCATCCTCCGCCGCCACAGCCGCCCGCGCCATCACCGGCGCCACGTTCCTCAGCGGCACCCACACGTGGTCGATGCGGCCCAGCCGCGCCTCTTCCTGCCGCATGTAGATCGTCTTCGGCGGGTTCAGCACCCGGTGCGCGATGATCACGCAGGTCGCGACAACCGCCACCAGCAGGATCAGCCGGATCCCCCAGCGCCACGCAAAGGCAACCGGGCGAAACCGCCGTTTCGCCTGCCCGCCCGTCTTCTTCGATTTTGCCGGTTTGCGCTTTGCCATCCCGTGTCCGCTACAGCGCCCGCAGGTGTCTTTCAATACCGGCGTCCCCGCGCCGGTGCGTCAGAACGAACAGGCCCAGACCCGGATCGAACAGCCGTAATCGTACTGGTTGCAATAGCCCATGGCGATGTTCTCGGCCCCCGCGCGGCTCGGGCTGTGGCCCCAGCCCCAGCCGTTGTTGGCCCCCACGGCCATCGCCCCGCAGGTGTTGTAGAAGGTCTTGATCTCCGTGCAGTTGCCCCCGCATTCCTGGTGGACGCGGTTGAACGCCTCCTGCTGCGAGGGATAGCTGTGCGCCCAGCCATAGGCGCCGCCCGGGCCAAAGCCCACCGCGCCCCAGCAATACTGATACCCGCACTGCCCGGCCGCCACCGGCCCGGCCGCAAGGCCAAGCGCCGCAACGGCGCCGGAAATGAATAAACGAATTTTCATTAGTGATTCTCCCGGTTACCCGACGTCAGTATCCGCCATTTCCGGATTTTCGCCAAACTTCAACAGCTTGGGCAGGGCACATTGCCCCTCTCGCCGGGCCATCCGGCCACAGGTCGGGCACCCTCGCTTCTTCTGGCCACAAATATCCCCGCCGGAGGCATCCGACAGCGCGTCGGGCCGCGAGCGGTGCAAATCACCCGCTCACGGCCCGACAAACCTGCCGAAATCGACCCTATTCCGCCGGAATAGCCTCGTTTTCGTTGCCCAGCGGATATTCCAGCTTGTCGAGCATCTCGGTCGGGCAGATCTGCAGGAAGTTGCCCTTCTCCAGCTCCCAGTACTGCAGGATATCCTGCGCCCGCCGGCTGCCGGTCTCCTCGGCATGACGCTCGATCAGCTCTTCCAGCTCGGCCAGCCAATGGTCCTCCGTCACCGGGCAGACCACCACCGAGGTCGCGTTGATCAGGTTCCGCGCCTTGCCGTCCGGGTCATACAGGTAGGCCATGCCCCCGGTCATCCCGGCGGCAAAGTTCGCGCCCACCTCGCCAAGGATCACGGCAACGCCCCCGGTCATGTACTCGCACCCGTTCGAGCCGCAGCCCTCCACGACCACGTGCGCGCCCGAGTTCCGCACCGCGAACCGCTCACCGGCCCGGCCACTGGCAAAGAGATACCCGGCCGTCGCGCCATACAGAACGGTGTTGCCGATGATCGTGTTGTCCGCGGCCACCAGCGGGCTCATCTGCGGCGGGCGCACCACGACGGTGCCCCCCGACAGGCCCTTGCCGACATAGTCGTTGGCATCGCCCGACACCTCGATCTTCAGCCCCGGCGCGGCAAACGCCCCAAGGCTCTGCCCCGCGCTGCCGGTCAGCTTCACCGTCAGGTGGTTGGGCTGCAGCGCGTTGCGCATCCCGAAGTTCCGCACGATATGGCTCGACACCCGCGTGCCGACGGTCCGGTCGGTGTTCTGCACCGCGTAATGCAGCTGCATCTTCTCGCCATCGTTCAGGAACCGCGCCGCATCCCGCACGATCTCGGCATCGAGCGTGTCCAGCACCTCGTTCCGCGGCTTGTTGCGGTCATAGACGATGTCCTTGGCCCCATCCACGGTGATCAGCATCGGGTTCAGGTCAAGGTCGTCCAGGTGCGCCGAACCCCGGCTGACCTGCGTCAACAGGTCGGCCCGCCCGATCACCTCGTCCAGCGACCGCGCACCGATGCTGGCAAGGATTTCCCGCACCTCCTGCGCGTAGAAGGTGATGAGGTTCACCACCTTGTCCGCATTGCCGGTGAACTTCGCGCGCAGGCTCTCGTCCTGCGTACAGACACCGACAGGGCAGGTGTTCGACTGGCACTGCCGCACCATGATGCACCCCATCGCGATCAGCGCGGCGGTGCCGATGCCATACTCCTCGGCCCCCATCATCGCCGCCATCACGATATCGCGGCCCGTCCGCAGGCCACCGTCGGTCCTAAGGGTGACCCGGTCGCGCAGGTGGTTCATCGACAGAACCTGATGCGCCTCGGTCAGCCCCATTTCCCACGGCAGGCCCACGTACTTGATGCTGGTCGCCGGGCTCGCCCCGGTGCCGCCATTGTGGCCCGAAATCAGGATCACGTCGGCTTTGGCCTTGGCCACGCCCGCGGCAATCGTGCCCACGCCCGACTGCGCCACCAGCTTCACACAGACCTTCACGGTCGGGTTGATCTGCTTGAGGTCGTAGATGAGCTGCGCCAGATCCTCGATCGAGTAGATATCGTGGTGCGGCGGCGGCGAGATCAGCGTCACGCCCGGCGTCGAATGCCGCAGCCGCGCGATCAGCTTGGTCACCTTCATGCCGGGCAGCTGCCCGCCCTCGCCGGGCTTCGCGCCCTGCGCCACCTTGATCTCCAGCTCCTCGCACTGGTTCAGGTACTCGGCGGTCACACCGAACCGGCCCGACGCCACCTGCTTGATCTTGGCCGACGGGTTGTCGCCATTGGGCTCCGGCGTGAAATGCGCCGGGTCCTCGCCGCCCTCGCCACTGTCCGACCGCGCACCGATCCGGTTCATCGCCACGTTCAGCGTCTTGTGCGCCTCCGGGCTCAGCGCGCCAAGGCTCATCCCCGGCGTCACGAACCGTTTCCGGATCGCGGTCACGCTTTCCACCTCTTCCAGCGGAATCGCCTTGCCCAGCGGCTTGATCGCCATCAGGTCACGCAAATGGATCGGCGGGTTCGCCTGCATCGCCTGTGAATACCGCTTCCAAAGCTCGAAGCTCGCCTTGTTGCAGGCCATCTGCATCATGTGCATCGTCTGCGCGCCCCAGGCATGGGTCTCGCCCGACTTCCGCGCCTTGTAGAACCCCCCGATCGGCAGGATATCCTTGCCGCCCTTGAAGGCCTGCTTGTGCACATCCTGCAGCTTCGCCTGGATCCCGCTGACCCCGATGCCGGAAATCCGGCTGGTCAGGCCCGGGAAATACTCCGCGCACATCGCGCGCGACAGCCCCACCGCCTCGAAGTTCAGGCCGCCGCGATAGGACGAGATCACCGAGATCCCCATCTTCGACATGATCTTCAGCAGGCCCTGGTCGATCGCCTCGCGATACCGCGCCACGTTCTCGGTCAGCCCGCCATCCAGAAGCCCCCGCTCGATCCGGTCGGCCAGGCTGTCCTCGGCGAGATAGGCGTTCACCACCGTCGCGCCCGCCCCGATCAGAACGGCGAAATAATGCGGGTCCATGCACTCCGCCGACCGCACGTTGAGGCTGCAGAAGGTCCGAAGGCCCTTCCGCGTCAGGTGGCTGTGCACCGCGCTCGTGGCCAGGATCATCGGCATCCCGATCCGTTGCTCGCTCACCCCGGTATCCGACAGCACGATATGCCCGGCACCAGACCGCACCGCATCCTCCGCCTCGGCCCGGATCCGCGCCAGCCCGTCGCGCAGCGCGTTCTCGCCGGGCGCGAAGGTACAGTCGATCTGCGTCACCTCGCCCTCGAACTCGCGCATCAGCGCGGCCCATTGCGCATTGCCGATGAACGGGCTTTCCAGCACCACGATCTCGGTCTGCGCGCCGCTCTCGTCCAGCACGTTCTTCAGGTTCCCGAACCGCGTCTTCAGGCTCATCACCCGGAACTCCCGAAGCGAGTCGATGGGCGGGTTGGTCACCTGGCTGAAGTTCTGCCGGAAGAAGTGGCTCAGCGGCCGATAGCTCTTCGACAGCACCGCGCTCGGCGTGTCATCCCCCATCGAGGCGACCATCTCCTTGCCGTCTTCCGCCATCGGCGACAGCACGCTTTCCAGCTCCTCGATCGTGTAGCCCGCCGCGATCTGCCGCCGGCGCAGCTCGGCCCCGGTGTAAAGCGGCTTCTCAGTCACCCCGGCCAGAACCTCGTCCATGTCGTTGATCTTGCCGACCCACTCGCCGAACGGCAGCGCCCGCGCCAGTTTGTCCTTGATCTCGGTGTCGTGGTAAAGCTGCCCCTTCTTCATGTCGACGGCCAGCATCTGCCCCGGGCCAAGCGCGCCCTTCTCGCGCACCGTGGCCTCGTCGATCGGCACCATCCCGGCCTCGGACCCGGCAATAACCAGCCCGTCGCCCGTCACCACGTACCGCATCGGCCGCAGCCCGTTCCGGTCCAGCCCGGCACAGACCCAGCGGCCATCGGTCATCGCCAGCGCCGCCGGCCCGTCCCACGGCTCCATCACCGAGTTGCAATAGGAATACATGTCCCGCCACGCCTCGGGTAGCTCCTCGGCCTGCTTCGACCAGCTTTCCGGCACCAGCATCGTCTTGGCCATCGGCGCACTCCGCCCGGCCCTGACCAGAACCTCGAAAACCGAATCTAGCGCCGCCGAATCCGAAGACCCGCCCGCGATGATCGGCTTGATATCCTCGGCATGATCCCCGAACGACGCGCTCGCCATCCGGATCTCGTGGCTCTTCATCCAGTTGGTGTTGCCCTTCAGCGTGTTGATCTCGCCGTTATGCGCCAGCATCCGGAACGGCTGCGCCAGCCACCATTGCGGGAAGGTGTTGGTCGAATAGCGCTGGTGATAGATCGCGAATGCGCTGATGAACCGCTCGTCCTGCAGGTCGGGATAGAAATCCGCCACCTGCTCGGCCAGCATCATGCCCTTGTAGATGATGCTCCGGCACGACAGGCTCGCGATATAAAGCCCGTGAATCCCCGCCTCGGCCACCGCCTTCTCGATCCGGCGGCGGATGACGTAAAGCTCCCGCTCGAAATCCTCCTCGTCGATCCCCTTGGCGTTGGAAATCAGGATCTGCTCGATCTCGGGCCGCGTCGCGTTGGCCTTCTCGCCCAGAACGCTCACATCCACCGGCACGTGCCGCCAGCCATAGATGTAATGCCCCATGCGGATGACTTCCGTCTCCACGATCGTCCGACAGGTCTCCTGCGCGCCGAAATCCGTCCGTGGCAGGAAGACCTGCCCCACGGCCATAAGCTGGTCTTCCCGCGGCTCGTGCCCGGTGCGCCGCACCTGGTCATAGAAGAAGGGCACGGGGATCTGGATGTGAATGCCGGCACCGTCGCCGGTCTTGCCATCGGCATCCACAGCGCCCCGGTGCCAGATCGCCTTCAGCGCGTTGATCCCGGCATCCACCACCTTGCGGCTGGGGGACCCATCCACCGACACGACAAGCCCGACGCCACAGGAGGAATGCTCCTCCTCCTCGGAATACATGCCGTTCTCGGCCAGCCACTTGCGCTTGGCTTCCTCGTTCTTGGCCCAGTTGTTGTCGAATTTGGTCATGGCATTATCCTTTCGCGGATAGGCTGTTCGGCGCGGCAATGCTGCTGATTGCCTCGCAGTCGTATTGTGGCTGATCGCTCTGGAACACGGGATCGACGGGATAGATGATTTCGACAGGTCGATAATTCACAGGTTCCGTCCCGCCGGCGCCTTCCACAAGGCTGGTGCCCCACAGGAGTGCACCGGAAGCGGGCTCGTAGTAATACTCTCGTCTGGTCACGTGCTCGTACGCATTCATCTGCGACACCGCATCAAGAGCCAGGACCTTGAGGCGAATGTCACCAACGGCGAATTCTTCCCCCGTATCCCGAACCGTGCCAGAGAACGTCTCCGGCAAAGGATCGGCAAACAGGGGATGATGAGTCCAATAATCGATCTCGAACGCATCGGACCCACCTTCGAGCACCTCCACAATCGAGAACCTGTCACGCGCCTCGATCATGGAGTACCACATGTTCTCTCCGCTCGCGTTCCACGTCGAAAGCGCGTTCCCGTCCCGGTCAGCAAACTCGATGTGGTAAAGCCCCGAAGATGCGATGGACTCGTTTCGAAAGATCGTCTCGCCTGCGTGGTCACACGCAAGAATGCGCTGCATGACGCAATTGCGCAGATGGGCAACGAACACGGGCTCGCACTGATCTGCCGCAACAAGCGGGCGGTGCTCGGTCTCGGCACCGACGGAACCGGCAAACATCCCGACAGCGGACAGGGCAGGCAGCCCCAGCCTCAGATGGCCGATGATCCGTCGGAAGCCCCTCATCACTGTTAACCGTTCCTTCATCCGATGGGTCAGGCCACCTGACCCGTCTGCCGCCGGGCGCCGCTCATGGCACCGACGCAATACCGACAAGATACCGACGTTATACCGACGTCGCATATCACTCCGCCGCGATGGCCTGCCGGCCACCGTCGAGATCCTCCAGGATCGCCTCCGCCGCGTCGCGCCCGTCGCGGATCGCCCAGACCACAAGGCTGGCGCCCCGCACGATATCGCCCACGGCATAGACCCCGTCCATCGCCGTGCGGCCGGTGGTGAATTCCGCCTTGATCGTGCCCCAGCGGGTCACGGCAAGCTCTTCCACGCCCCACAGCGTCGGCAGTTCCTCCGGCTCGAAGCCCAGCGCCTTGATCACCAGGTCGGCAGGCTCGTCGTAATCGGCCCCCTCGATCTCCTCCGGCGTCTGCCGCCCGGTCGCATCCGGCGCGCCAAGGCGCATCTGCTGCACCTTCACCGCCGTCACCGGGTCGCCCACGAACCCCTTGGGCGCGCTCAGCCATTCGAACACCACGCCTTCTTCCTCGGCATTGGCCACCTCGCGCTGGCTGCCCGGCATGTTCTGCCGGTCGCGCCGGTACAGGCACTTGACCGAGGTCGCCCCCTGCCGCACCGCCGTACGCACGCAGTCCATCGCCGTGTCGCCGCCGCCGATCACGATCACCCGCTTGCCCTCGGCGTTCAGCTCGCCGCTCTCGAACTCCGGCACCTCGTCGCCGAAGCTCTTCCGGTTGCTCGCCGTCAGGTAATCGATCGCCCGCACGATGCCCTTCGCCCCCGATCCCGGGCCGGGAAGGTCACGGCTCTTGTAAACACCCGTGGCAATCAGCACCGCGTCATGCTTTCCGCGGATCTCCTCGAAGGACATGTCCTTGCCCACGTCACAGTTCATCACGAACTCCACGCCGCCCTTCTCGAGCTGTTCGTTGCGGCGCATCACCACGTCCTTCTCCAGCTTGAAGCCGGGAATGCCATAGATCATCAGCCCGCCCGACCGGTCGTACCGGTCATAGATCGTCACCTGCACACCGGCGCGGCGCAGCATGTCCGCCGCCGCCAGCCCGCCGGGCCCGGCACCGATGATCCCCACCGACTCGGGCCGCTCCTCGCCGGGCGTGATATCCTCGACCCAGCCTTCCTCGAACGCGGTATCCGTCAGGTATTTTTCCACCTGCCCGATGGTCACCGTGCCGTGGCCCGACTGCTCGATCACGCAGTTACCCTCGCACAGCCGGTCCTGCGGACAGATGCGGCCACAGATCTCCGGGAAGGTGTTGGTCAGCTGGCTCAGCTCGTAGGCTTCCTTCACCCGGCCTTCCGCCGTCAGGCGAAGCCAGTCGGGAATGTTGTTGTGCAGCGGGCAATGGCTCTGGCAATAGGGCACACCGCACTGGCTGCAGCGGCCAGACTGCTCCTTCGCCTTCTCGGCGGCATACTCGGCATAGATCTCGTGAAAGTCCTTGTTGCGTTCGGTGGCTGAACGCTTTTCTGGCATGGACCGTTCTACAGTCACGAATTTCAACATGGGCTGCTTTGCCACGGGGTCGTCTCCGAATTTCAGAAATACCGCGCTTGTTTACTTTATGGTAATCCGGAAATAAAGTCAGAAAGACTGACCTAATACGAAATAAATCGCTACAACTGTCGCTTTTTCTTTATCTTATGGTCATAAATTAAGTCCGAATCGGACATAAATCAAATCTTTCCCCCACGAGTCAGTGGTTTATAGCTGGGCCCACCCTCCTCTGGCCCGCCGGGACCCCGCTGATGCCCCTGTTCCACCTCGTCATCATCGCCCTGATTCAGGGGCTTACAGAGTTCCTGCCGATCTCTTCCTCCGGCCACCTGATTCTCCTCCCCCACCTCACCGGCCTCCAGGACCAGGGCCAGGCCATCGACGTCGCCGTCCACGTGGGCACCCTGTTCGCCGTCCTGCTCTATTTCTGGTCCGACATGCGCAAGGCCATGCTGGGCCTGCCCCGCCTCCTCATGGGCCGCGCCGACACCGAGGGGGCGAAACTCGCCCTCCTCCTGCTGGTCTCCGCCGTGCCGGTCATCGCCTTCGGCCTGATCCTCAAGCTCACCGGGCTCGACATCTACCTGCGCTCGGTCGCGGTGATCGCGTGGTCGATGCTGATCTTCGGCATCCTGCTCTACTGGGCCGACCAGTTCGGCGAGACCACCCGCTCCCAGAAGGACTGGACCCTCACCGACGCCATGGTCGTCGGCGTCTGGCAGGCCATCGCCCTCATCCCCGGCACCTCCCGCTCGGGCATCACTATCACCGGCGCCCGATTCCTCGGCTACAACCGCCACGACGCGGCAAAGCTGTCGATGTTGATGTCCGTACCGACCATCGTCGCCAGCGGCGTCCTGCTCTCGGGCGAGGCGCTGCTCAACGCCGATCTCGCGCTGCTGAAAGACTGCGGCATCGCCGCCGCGCTGGCCTTCGTCGCGGCCCTTCTGGCGCTCACCATCATGATGCGCCTCCTGCGCACCGTCAGCTTCACGCCCTACGTCATCTACCGGGTGATCCTTGGCGTCATCCTGCTGGTCGTCGCCTACGCCTAGGCCTAGGCGCCGCGCAGGTTCGAGGCCGACCGCTTGATGTCGTCGTACTGCCCGTCCGGCCGGAACCGCCACAGGTAATCCGGCAGCACCGCCTCCATCGCGACCGGGTCGATCCCGAGGTCGGCGAAGGTCTTGGCGCCCTCCGACACCACGTTGTCATCCTTGAGCGTCTGCACCTGGTCGCGGGTGATCTGCGGCGGCACGAGGCCCAGCGTGATCGTCTGCACGAACTCCATCACCCCGGCCATGATCGAGGCGATCCAGAACGGGATGTTGATGATCAACCGCCGGCGATGGATCACCCCCAGCATCTGCTGCATCAGCTCGCGGAACGTGTTCACGTCCGGCCCGCCCAGCTCGTAGATCCCCGGCGCGGCGGTGCCCTTCACGCCCATCTCGGCGGCAGCGGCCACATCGTCGACCCATACGGTCTGGAACTTCGTCGAGGCCCCGACAACCGGCAGGATCGGCCCCCACCGCGTCATCCCGGCAAAGCGGTTGAAGAACGAATCCTCCGCCCCGAACATCACCGACGGCCGCAGGATCACGGCATCGGGGAACGACTCGAGAATGGCATCCTCGCCCTGTCCCTTGCTCTGGCCATAAAGCGTCTCGGCCTCCGCATCGGCCCCGATGGCCGAGATATGCACCAGCCGTGCCACGCCCTCTTCCTTGGCGATCCGGCCGATTCGCGCGGCCCCCTTGTTCTGCACCGCGTCGAAATTGTTCTTGCCGCCCTTGTCGAACGTGCCCACGCAATTCACCGCGGCATCCGCCCCGCGCAGCACCGAGCGCACGCTCTCGTCATCGCGGATGTTGCACAGCACCGGCTCGACCTGGCCGACGACGCCATAGGTCCGCACATAGACCGCCTCGTTCGGGCGCCGCACGGCCACCCTGACCCGCCAGCCCGCCTTGGCCATCCGCCGCGCGATATACCGCCCCAGGAAACCGGAGCCCCCGAAGATCGTGACGAGTTTTGACTTGGGCATATGCTGGCCTCCGCAGTCTTGCCGTTCACCCCTCTTCCTAGCCTCCCGCGCGGGCTTCGACAAGGCGTGATGCCCGAATGCGCACACACCGGAAAATCGCCGTTGACAGCGCCCCGGCCCCCGGCTAAACGGCGTCCTCACGACACCGGCCCAGGTGGCGGAATTGGTAGACGCGCTAGCTTCAGGTGCTAGTGTCCGTATGGACGTGGAGGTTCGAGTCCTCTCCTGGGCACCATTCCCCGAACATGCAACTTCCCGCCTTGGCCCGGCCCGTGCACCGGCAAACGAATTGACATGGCGCGCCAAGTGTGGGCTTTGCCGTGGGCAGAAGAAACAGGGCCTGAATTCAAGTGTCGGACCAGCAAATCAGCACGCCCAGCCGACTTGTCGCCGTCGTGGTCACCCATGACAGGCTCGACAAGCTCAAGCCGACGATCGCACGCCTGCTCGACTCCGCGCCCGAACACCTCGCCGCCATCGTCGTCCTCGACAATGCCTCGACCGACGAGACCGCGAACTGGCTTGCAAGCCTCGACAATCCCCGGCTCGACATTGTCACCAGCCGGGTCAATCTGGGAGGCGCCGGCGGGTTCGAGACCGGCATGCGACACGCGGTCGCGCAACTCGACCCGGACTGGCTCGTGGTGATGGATGACGACGCGCGCCCATTGCCCGGCGCGCTGGAAGCCTTCCACGCCCTGCCGCCGCATCAGTGGGACGCGATCGCCGCTGCCGTCTATTTCCCCGACGGCCGGATCTGCGAGATGAACCGCCCCTCGCGCAACCCGTTCTGGCACTGGCGGCTGTTCCTGCGTACCTTCCGCAAGGGGCGGAACGGCTTCCACATCCCCCATGCCGAGTACGACGGCGACGGATGCGAGATCGACGTGACCTCCTTCGTCGGCTTCTTCATTTCCCGCAAGGCGCTGGCCATGGCCGGCTACCCCGACGGCCGACTGTTCCTTTACGGCGACGACGGCCTCTACACCTTGGGCCTCAGCCGCAAGGGCGGGCGCATCGCCTTCCTGCCCCAGGTCGCCTTCGAACACGATTTCACCACCTTCGGCGGCTCCGGCGTCGCCAGCGGGCAACGGTTCCGGCCGCTCTGGAAGGTCTATTACCACCACCGAAACCTGCTTCTGCTCTACCGGATGGCCGCCGGCTGGCTGTTCTGGCCGGCCCTTCTGATCGTGCTGCCGAAATGGTTCTCCAAGGTCCGCCACCACGCCGGCTCCCGCCGCGCCTTCCTGCGGCTGATGAGCCGGGCGGTTCTTGACGGCCTGCTCAACCGGCTCGACATCAGCCACGACGCGGTCCGCCGGATGGCCGGCCCCGACACCGGCAGGACCGGGCGGTCTAACGGTTGAGGATATCGCGACTGTACCGCCGCGTCAGCAAGAGCCCGAAGAACAGTAAGATAATGCCCACGTAGAATACGTAGAGCGTGTTGATGTAGGTCGGCGAATACGTTGTGTAGAAACCCGACCGAGTAAGACCGGTGACGTGAATAAGCGGGTTGTACCACAGGATGTCCTGCGCCAGTTTCGGCAGGTCCTCGTAGATGTAGATGATCCCGGATGCGAGGAACAATGGCCGGGTGATAATGCCCCAGACCACGTCCCAGAGCGGGAAAAGCCCGATGAGCGTGCAGTTCAGCGTTCCGATCCCGAGCCCAAGCAACATCGCGAGCGCAAAGGCTTCGATGATCGGTCCCAGGTCGAGAACCGTCCGGCTCTCCACGATACTCAGGATGACGGCGAACAGCATGATGCTAATCATGATCCCGGTCAGGCTGTTCAACACGAACCGGGCGACGAGAGCGTCGAACCAGTTGACAGCCGGAAACCTCAACAAGGCCTTGGAAAAGCTGATCGCCATCGACGTACTCTTCGCGATCACCTGGTAAATGTTAAAGACCACGTACCCGGTGGTGTAAAACAAAAGGAAGCTCGTACCCAGCGACGGGCTCCGCAGCAGAAGCGAAAAGCCGATCGACAGGAACATGATCGCAGCCAGAGGTTCGAGTACACCCCAGATGTAGCCACCCGGCGTGCGCCCGTATCTGGTCGACATTTCCCGCAGCATGAGCGCCAGAATGTTGCGGATGACCGAGAAGCGCACGCGGCTATGCCTGACTTCCCTGTTCTCCGGCGGACCCGCCGAGCCTGTAAATGCCATGTGACCACGGTTGCTCTGGTGATTTCGACGGATAGTATGCTAGACACGGGGCACGATTACAAACGGCTTGAGGCCTGGATCAGACAATAATGACAAATCGCAGCTCAGCGGCGCATGACGCGGCCGCAAAAGAGGGCCAGCCGGGCAATTCCGACGACCCGAACACCGCAAGGGAGTCTCGATCCGGCACAGGCGGTGCGGATGGTCACAAGGCCGTGCCGTTCGCAACGCGTCGCGGCTCCGATCCGGAACCGGCAGACGATCCCGCGCCGGTCCGCCGTCCGGTGACCGCCGACGCGCCCGACCCCGCGCCGGGCCAGCCGAAAGGCCCGGGCGGCAAGGCTGCGCAAAAATCCGCTCCTCCCGCCGGCAAGAAGGCGCAATCCGGCCAGGCCGCCGGGCCGCAAGGTCAGAAAGCCGGTCCGAACGCCGGCAAGCCCGCTGACACCCCTCCGCCGAAGGTGCGCCCGGTCGCCGGCCCGGCCAAGCTCAAGAAACGGCACTGGGGCCTGATCACGTCCTTCCTGTTCCTGACTGTCATCCCCTTCGTGGCCACCGTGGCCTATCTCTTTACCGTTGCCGAGGACCAGTATCACTCGATCGCCGGCTTCACCGTCCGCAGCCAGGAGCAGGGCGGCGCCAACGAACTGCTCGGCGGCCTCGCCGACTTCGCCGGTGCGTCCACCGCCTCCGACAGCGATATCCTGTACGAGTTCATCCAGAGCCAGGAGATGGTCGAATCGGTCAACCAGGCCGTCGATCTGCGGACGCATTACTCGCAGTACTGGCCCAACGACTGGGTCTTCTCGATCTGGAGCGACGCCTCGCAGGAAGACCTGATCTGGTACTGGAACCGCATGGTCGGTGTCTCCTACGACGCGTCGACCGGCCTGATCGAGGTTCAGGTCAAGGCCTTCGATGCCCAGATGGCAAAGCGGATCTCGAGCGAGATCGTGGCAATCAGCCAGGCGCGCATCAACGAGTTGAACCTGCAGGCGCGCGAAGACGCGATGAGGTACGCGCAGGATGACCTCGACGAGGCCATCGAGCGCCTCAAGAACGCGCGCGAAGCCATCACCGAATTCCGCACGAGGTCACAGATCGTCGACCCCGAGACCGATATCCAGACCCGCATGGGGGTGATGACGAGCCTGCAACAGCAGCTGGCCTCAGTGCTCGTCGAGTATGATTTGCTGCGCGGCACCTCGAGCGAGAACGACCCGCGGATCAGGGAAGCCCAGCAGCGTATCGAGGTGATCCGCGACCGGATCGCGATCGAACGGCGCAACTTCGCGTCCTCCAGCACGGAAACCGGCGGCGTCAGCCAGGATTACCCCTCTCTGATCGCCGAGTTCGAAAGGCTGACCGTAGACCGCCAGTATGCCGAGCAGGCCTATACCGCCGCGCTGACCGCGCTCGAAACCGCCCGGGACGAGGCCAACCGCCAGAGCCGCTACCTCGCCACCTATATCAAGCCCACGCTGGCACAGGCGTCCGAATACCCGCAGAGGCTCATTTTGACGGGGCTGGCCGCGCTCTTCCTGCTGCTCTTCTGGTCGATCCTCGCGCTGGTCTACTACTCCATCCGGGACCGGTCCTGAGGCCCGCCATGATCCGCTTCGAGAACCTGAGCAAGAGCTTCTGGATCAAGGGGAAGCAGAAGGTCGTCATCGACAACCTGAACCTGACGCTGCCCAGCGGCCGCTCCCTCGGGCTGCTGGGGCGCAACGGGGCCGGCAAGTCGACCCTGCTGCAGATCATCGCCGGCACGATGAACGCCGACAGCGGGCGCATCGTCACCGACGGATCGATCTCCTGGCCGGTCGGCCAGGCCAACTCCATCCACCGCGAGCTCAGCGGCGCCGAGAACGTCAAGTTCCTCGCCCGCATCTACGGCGTCGACACAGAAGAGCTGATTGATTTCGTCGAGGAGTTCTCCGAGCTCGGGGATTTCTTCTACATGCCGGTTCGAAGCTATTCCTCCGGCATGCGCGCGCGCCTCGCTTTCGGCGCGTCGATGGGCATACATTTCGACACCTACTTGGTCGACGAGGTGACCGCCGTCGGCGACGCCCGCTTCAAGTCCAAGAGCCAGGAGGTGTTCCAGGCCCGGATGTCGCATTCCAGCGCCATCGTCGTGAACCACTCGATGCCCAGCCTCCGAAAGTATTGCGATTCCGGCCTGGTGCTCGAGAACGGCAGCGTGACCTATTTCGAGGATCTCGACGAAGCGATCGAGTATCACACCGAACAGTTGAAATGACCCGGCCGTCCGGCTGATCGGGTTGCAGTAGCCGGCCTTTCACGTTTAACAGCCAGAACACGAATCCGCGCGAGGCGCACAGGCATGGCGACAGGAAAACTCCTCATGGTGGGGGCCGGGCTGTCCGGGGCGGTCATCGGCCGCGCCCTGGCCGATGCCGGGTTCGACATCACCGTGGTCGATGCCCGCACCCATATCGGCGGCAACTGCCATACCGAGCGTGACCCGCAGACCGGTGTCCTGGTCCATACCTACGGGCCGCATATCTTCCACACGGACGATGCCGAAGTCTGGGATTACGTGAACGGGTTCACCCCGTTCCGGCCCTACATCAACCGGGTCAAGGCCACCGCCCGCGGACAGGTCTTTTCCCTGCCCGTCAACCTGCACACCATCAACCAGTTCTTTGGCACCACCCTGCGCCCGGAAGAAGCGCGCGCCTTCATTGCCGACGCGCAGGCCGACACCACCATCGACACCCCGCAAAGCTTCGAGGAGCAGGCCCTCAAGTTCATCGGGCGGGACCTCTATGAGACCTTTTTCAAGGGTTACACGATGAAGCAGTGGGGCTGTCACCCCACCGAGCTGCCCGCCTCGATCCTCAAGCGCCTGCCGTTGCGCTTCGACTACAACGACAATTACTACAGTCACCGCTTCCAGGGCCTTCCCGAGCAGGGCTATACCGAGCTGGTCGCCCGGATCCTCGATCACCCGTCCATCACCGTTCACCTGTCGACCCGGTTCGACCGGTCGCAAGCGGCCGACTTCGAACACGTCTTCTATTCCGGCCCGCTCGACGGGTATTTCGACTACCGGCTCGGGCAGCTGGGCTATCGCACGCTCGATTTCGAACGCTTCACCCATGAGGGCGATTACCAGGGCTGCGCGGTCATGAACTTCGGCGACGCCGACATTCCCTACACCCGCATCACCGAACACAAGCATTTCGCCCCGTGGGAGAACCACGCCGCCTCCGTGTGCTACCGCGAATACTCCCGCGCCTGCGGGCCGGAGGACATTCCGTATTACCCCATCCGGCAGGTAAGGGAGAAGGCGCTGCTGGCCGAGTATGCGGCGCTTGCCGAAACGGCCGGCAACACCACCTTCGTCGGGCGGCTCGGCACCTATCGCTACCTCGATATGGACGTGACGATCCGCGAGTCGCTCGAGACCGCCCGCGGTTTCCGGGACGCCTTGGAAAACGGCCGCCCCGTCCCCACCTTCTTCAGATCGCCGCTCTGACCCCGCACCGGTCGCCCGCACGGGCACGGCTTTGATGATTGACATGAATTGCCGCGCCGGTGAAAAGTCCGCGCGCAGCAAGGGAAAGAGGCGACATGGCGAACCATCTCTACCGCAACGACCTGCCCGACGGGCTCGACCTGGGCCCCGTGGTGGCCATCGATTGCGAGACGATGGGCCTCAACCCGCAACGCGACCGCCTCTGCGTGGTGCAGCTTTCGGGCGGCGACGGCAATGCCCATATCGTCCAGATCGCGCAGGGCCAGGCCAGCGCCCCCAATCTCGAAGCCCTGCTCGTGAACCCCGACGTGCTCAAGCTCTTCCATTTCGGCCGGTTCGACATCGCCGCCATGTACAACGCCTTCGGCGCGCTGGCGGCGCCGGTCTACTGCACCAAGATCGCCAGCAAGCTGATCCGCACCTATACCGACCGCCACGGCCTCAAGTACCTGTTGCAGGAATTGCTCGGCGTCGACATCTCGAAACAGCAGCAATCCTCCGATTGGGGCGCGCCCGAGCTGTCCGAGGCGCAGCTCGACTATGCCGCCTCCGACGTGCTCTACCTCCACCAGCTTCGCGAGAAGCTCGACGAACGCCTCGCCCGCGAAGGCCGCACCGACCTCGCCAACGCCTGTTTCGGCTTCCTGCCGACCCGCGCCAGGCTCGATCTCGAAGGCTGGCCCGAGATCGACATTTTCGCCCACTGACGATGGCGCGGCGGGACAATCTTCATTCCCGTGTCGTGGCATGGATGAAGATCATCCTGCCGATGGCCGCGCTTGGCATCCTCTCGACCCTTTTCCTGATCTCCAACAATTTCGACCCGAACGAGGGGCTGCCGATGGTCGATATCGACCTCCAGCAGCGCGCCCAGGACCAGGGCGCCACCAATGCCACCTTCGCCGGCGTCACCAGCTCGGGCGACGAGGTGATCGTCCAGACTGTCCGCTCACGCCCCTCGCCCGAGGATTCCCGGCTCTTCCTCGCCGAGGACGTCACCGCCGACTTCCTGCTCAACTCCGGCGCAAAGGTGAACATCACCTCCGACCGCGGCGAGATGAACCAATATACCCAGACCGCCTCGCTCGCTGGCAACGTGCATATCGAAACCACCACCGGCTACGTGATGGAGACCGAGCTGCTCAAGGCGCGCTTCGATGATCTCTACGCCGAAAGTCCCGGCCCGGTCGAAGGCACCGCCCCCGCGGGCGACCTTTCGGCGGGCCGGATGGTACTTGAGAACAACGCCGAAACCGGCAACGCACATTTGCTTTTCACCGACGGGGTCAAGCTGATATACCAACCGCAAATTTCCGAGGAATGATCCCCGTGTCCTATTGGTTCAAAGCATTTGCCGCTGCCGTTTTCCTGGCCGTACCCGGCCTCGCCGCGGCACAGGGGGCCCAGGTTGCCTTCGGAAACATGCAGGAGAACAGCAACCTCCCCGTCGAGGTGACCTCCGACAATCTCGATGTCGACCAGGAGGACGGCACCGCCGTCTTCACCGGTAACGTCAAGATCGGACAGGGTGACATGCGCCTGTCGGCCCCGCGCGTCCTGGTCGTCTACAAGGAGGACCAGAGCGGCATCAAAACCCTTCAGGCCACCGGCGGTGTCACGCTGGTCAGTGGGCAGGATGCCGCCGAAGCCGCCCGCGCCGACTACAATATCGAGACCGGAATGATCGAGATGCAGGGCAACGTGCTGTTGCTGCAGGGCGCGAACGCCCTATCTTCGGAGACCATGGTTGTCGATACCCGCGCAGGCACCGCCCGCATGTCGGGCAGGGTCAAGACCGTCCTCAATCAGGGGGGCGAGGAATGACCGTGTCCGAACGCCACCTGCACCTGGCGCATCACAACACCGGGCTCAGCGTGAAGGCCATCCGCAAGAGCTACAAGAAGCGCGTTGTCATCCGCGACGTCTCGCTCGAGATGGAACAGGGCGAGGTCGTGGCGCTGCTCGGCCCCAACGGCTCGGGCAAGACGACGACGTTCTACGCCATCGCCGGGCTGGTCTACCCCGAGGGCGGGCAGGTCATGATCGACGGGCGCAACGTGACGACCCTGCCGATGTACCGCCGTGCCAAGCTCGGCATCGGTTACCTGCCGCAGGAAATGTCGATCTTCCGCGGCATGTCGGTCGAGGACAACATCATGTCCATCCTCGACATCTCGGAACGCGACCGCCACAAGCGCCGCGAAAAGCTCGAGGGGCTGCTCTCGGAGTTCTCCATCGAGCACCTCCGCCGCGTCCACGCGCTGGCGCTGTCCGGCGGGGAACGCCGCCGGGTCGAGATTGCCCGCTGCCTCGCCGCCGACCCGAAATACCTGCTGCTCGACGAACCGTTTGCCGGGGTCGACCCGATCTCGGTGGGCGATATCCGCCGCCTCGTCGCCGACCTCAAGACCCGCGGCATCGGCGTTCTGATCACCGACCACAACGTCCGCGAAACGCTCGAGATCGTCGACCGCGCCTATATCCTGCATGATGGCCAGGTCCTCATGTCCGGCAGCCCGAAGGATGTTGTCGCCAACGAGAATGTCCGCCGTGTCTATCTCGGCGACAATTTCCGGATATCCTGAACAACGCCCGGCACTTGGCCGCGTTTCGCGTCATCCGCCCGTCATACTCCATTGACAAGCGCCCCGGAAACCGCGTCAATTGTCACATGAACTTCTGGCTTACCGTCTGTCGTCGCATAGGCCCCGCATCAACGGGACGGCGCAGGAACAAGCCCGAAGCATGCTGCCACGTGTTGTTTGGATCAGGCTTTTCCGGGGGCGTCACTCTGCCGCCGGCCGATCCGTCGCGTCACTAAAGAGGAGGCACGATGCGCTATCAGATCAGTGGAAAACATATCGACGTCGGCGATGCCCTGAAGTCCCATGTGGAGCAGGAGTTGCAAGGTGTCATCGAGAAGTATGCCGAACGGCCCACCGATGCGCAGATCATATTTTCCAAGAGTTCGAGCGAATTCGCCTGCGAGGCGACCGTTCACCTCTCGACCGGTCTGACGGCGCAGGCCAAGGCGCAAGCCCATGAAATCTATGCGGCTTTCGACCAGTGCAGCGAGAAGATGGAGAAACAGCTGCGGCGCTACAAACGCCGCCTGAAAGATCATCATCGCGCACGCGCAGTGCCTGTTGAACTCGCAGGCGCATCGTCCTATATCCTCGCGTCTGAAAAAGAAGGCGAGGATTCGGAACCCGAAAGCCTGCAGCCGATCATCGTGGCCGAGATGGAAACCAAGATACCGTCTCTTTCGGTCGGCGAAGCGGTCATGCAGATGGAGCTTGCAGGTGTTCCCGTACTCGTCTTCAGGAATGAAGGGAAGAACGGGCTCAATGTCGTATACCGCCGGGACGATGGAAACATTGGCTGGATCGACCCCTAGAACGAGTAGCTGGGTATAGGGTAGCGGGCCGTTTCCGCGGAGCAAAAGATGGACGTTTCAATGATCCTCAAACCCGAGGCCGTGCGTGTATTGTCTGGTGTATCGAGCAAGAAAAGGCTCTTTCACGAACTCGGCATGATCGTGGAATCCGCCTATGATGTCAGTCACACTAACGCGATCGACGCCTTGCAGGAGCGCGAAAGCCTTGGGCCGACGGGCGTCGGCCACGGTGTTGCCCTGCCCCACGCCCGGCTCGACTGCGTCGAGGAAGTGATCGGCGCCATGGTTGTGCTGGAAAAGCCGATCAATTTCGACGCGGTCGACCGCCAGCCGGTCGACCTCGTCTTTTCCCTCTTCGCCCCCAGCGATGCCGGGGTCGAACACCTCAAGGCGCTTGCGCTCGTATCGCGCACCCTGCGCGACCCCGCGCTCTGCGCCAAGCTGCGGGCCAACTCCGACCCGGCCACGCTCTACACGATCCTGACGGAATCCCAGTCGGTTCAGGCCGCCTGACCGGGGCTCACCCCCACGGCCCGAACCCGAACAGGATGTAGTCGCGCTGATAGACCTGCGCGGCCAGCGCCTCTATCTCCGTGTCGTAGATATCTGCCAGCGCATGCGGGCTGTCCGCCTCTGCCGGCCCCGGCGCCGGGGTGTCGGCGTAACCCACCTCTCCTGCCAGCCGCGCCAGCGCCGGCCGCATTTCCTCTTCCCGAAGGATGACGTCCGGCAGCACGAACTGCGCCATGCCTTGCAACGCCGCCGACTGGCTCGCCCAGTGCGCATCGACCCGGATGCTGGTCTGGCCGTTCAGGTTGGCCTTCAGGAACTCGAGAAACGCGACAAAGGCCGCGCGATGGGCCGCCACGTCGTAATCTTCCCCCGGCTGATCCCCGGGGATCGGCAGCTTGTGGAAGTTCCGCAGCGTCTTGCGGATATCGGCGAACGTCCCCGGCCCCCGCGGCAGGATACGGGAACAGAACGCCGCATGCGCCCGCGCCACGGGGTGCCGCAGCACGGTAAAGCTCCGGTGCCCCGGCTTGCTCCGCTTCCACTTGCGCAGGCCCTTCTGATTCATCTGAGTGGGCAGCGTCTCGACCGGCACGCCGTCCAGACCCGCCAGCCACTCCAGCACCTCGGCCTCCGGCCCGCCACGCATCGGCATGAACAGAAGCGGCGCCCGCGCACCGGTCACGAAGCCCGGCACCGCCGGCCCGCGGCGCGGCTCGAAGTTCGGCGTCCGGCTCAGGTTGAACCTGTCCAACCCCGAGATCGACCGCTCCATCGCATCGAAGTTCGACACCTTCTCGGACAGCGGGCTGGGGTTCTGCTTCTTCAGCGACTCGTCCAGCTTCTCCAGCCGCTCCTCCGATCCGAGGAACATCGCCAGCCCGTTCATCACCTCGACATCCTGCAGGTCTTCGTAATCGACGTAGAACGCCGTCTGCCCGCTCACCTGCAACCGGTTCATCAGGTAGACTTGGAACTCCTGAAGCTCGGCGACATGCGCTTCGAACTCCTTCGCGTCGAACGTCGCCTGGCTGTCCTTGCGACGCTTGACGTTGGTCAGCTTCCACTGCCCAGTCGCCTGCGCGATCTTGAACGAGACATAGCTCTCGGCCGGGTTGCGGGTCAGGATGATCTTGGCACAGCGCGGATCGTCGAGACATATATCCAGCACCCGCGGGTCATGGTCGTGGAAGAACCGGAACCCGCCCATCCCCTCGGTCTTGTCCCGGATCGTCGCGATCAGCGCGGCCGGGTTGGCCTCCCGGTCCGCCTGGGTCACGCCAAGGATATGCGTGGCGTTCGGATATCCGATGAAATGCGGGTTGAACGCCTCGCCGTGACAGGTGAACCCCTCGAACGCATTCAGGTTGGTCTCGAGGAAATTCGACCCCGTCCGCATCTCCGCGAACACCACGAAATAATCGAACCTGTCCCCCATCTTGCGTTACCGCACCAGGTAGGGTTTGCGTTTCGATTGCTGCGGCTCGTGCCGGCCATGGGCCACCGGGAAATCCCCCATCAGGTAGGGGTGCATCCCCTGGTTCTTGAGGTTCTGCAGGAACTGCCCGAACCCGGTCAGGTCGGCCATCTTCGGCACCTCCGCCAACCCGCGCTGATACTGCTTGCCGATCTCGTCGATGACCGTCTGCAAGGGCTCCATCGGCGCCTCGATGAACTCCGCCAGCGTCCAGATACGGATGCGCGCCTTGGCCCATTCAGACCGCAGCGCCTTCAGGTGCTCGCTCTCGATCTGCTGCAACAGCGCGGCCTCCTTCCGGATGTCCGAGAAATTCTTGTTCGACTTGAACAGCGGAATGGCCCACGCCCCGGTGATCACCGAGATCTGCGCGTTCGGGTCCTTGGCGATATCCCACTCGATCTCCTCGATCATGTCGCGCGGCCCGAACTGGAAGCACTGCCGCTCGCCGCGCGTGTTCCAGATCAGGTTGGTCAGGAAGGCCCGCTTGTTGTAATCGCGTAGCTTCGCGCTGTCGCTCAGCGCGCCGTTCATCACGTGCTGCCCGTCGGAATACTCCACCCGCTCCTTGGCGAAGAGGTGGCCATGCACCCGCGCGCCGGTGGCCTTGGCCAGCCACGGCTCGAAATTCTCGAACAGGTCGCTGAACCCCTCGAAGACCGAGTACTGCGCACAGGTCAGCCCGCCCTCGCGCCCCGGCGCGGGGAACCGGCTCTGCATGTAAAGCCCCGGCCGCCCCCGCGTCCGCCGCTCGACGGCTTTCGAGAAGATCCGGTCGATCTTGCCGGGGTTCGGCTCGGTCCGTTTCATCGCGCTGTCCTGGTCGGTCAGGAAGGCATCGTACAGCCGGTTGGCAAACGGCCAGATCTTCCGCGCGACAAAGCAATCCGACCGCCGCAGAAGCTGCAGGTGGTCGTCGTAGAAGATGTGCGGCTTGCCCTGGTAGTCGAACTTCGACAGGGTCAGCGACCGGCTCTCGATCTTGCGGGAATAGAGCCGCGCCAGCGTCTGGAAATAGCTCTCGTCGGGGATCCACACGCGCCGGAAATACCGGTCATATGCCTTGCGCTCGGGGTCTTCCAGGATGGCCGACAGCGTTTGCCGCGTCAGGCACCACCACTGGCTGCCCATATGCGGCACCACGCCGTTGGGAATGTGCCGCTTGTAGCCCACAGCCCGCTGGAACTGCACGTACTTGTCGAACAGGTAGCGCTGCTGGCGCCACGAGAACGGAAAGCGCAGCGTGAACCGCTCCTGGTCCAGCCCGCCGATCGTCCACGGAACATCCGCCGTCGTCGCCGACTCGATGAAATCCGTGGTCTGCCGGTCGGCGAGATAGTCGATCAGCTCCTGCACCGGACGCAGCGGAAGACAGGCGCCCGACGCAAGGTAGACGTGCCGCACATCGGCAAACTCCGCCAGCATCGTCTCGCCCGCCTCCTGCGTCGCCGCGACAAGGCCCCAAGTGCCCCATTCGCACCGGTGCCGCTTGACGAAACGCACGTCCGGCAGGTCCGACATCGCATTGACGAAAGTATTGTAGGTCTTGGAAGGCACGTTCCTGTCGACGTGGAAGACGATCGGGCAACCGGCCGCGGCCCAGTGCCGGGCCACCTGCTCTGCCCGGTCGAACGCCGTATGTACCAGCATGATGATGCCAACGCTCATGCCCGTGCCGCCCCTTCCCTCACGCCCAGTTACCCTTTGACATCAGTCCGAGTATCTCTAGTTGCCGCCAGTTTATATATTTTTCCGACCAATTGCACCAAAGCTCTGGATTCCTCTGGATACTTGCGGCGTATGCCTTGTACTCCACGCTGCCGGAATAGTGCTGCCGCCGCTTCAGCTCCTCCTCCGCCTTCTGCGGCAGGGTGTCGAGGAACTTGGTATGAAGCAGCACTCCGCTCGCCTTCTCGCCGCCCCACTGGTCATAGGTCAGGTTCAGCCCCCGCGGCAAAAGCGTGTGGGTCGAACTCACATAGGCATAGCGCCGGTCCCACTTCACCAGCGGTATCTTGTTCAGCGCCGGCGCCTTCTTGGGCCGGTCGGGGAAGAACACCCGCGCCCGCGGCCCGCCCTGGATCCACAGGTTCCAGTAGGACCGGTTCCGCTCGATCATGTAATTCCCCGGGTCGAACCACGCGGCAATCTCAACCGGGTCCTGCCCGGGCCGGTAATTCACCGCGTCGATCCGGCCTTTCGGATACATATCCAGAAGCATCGCCCCGAATGACCGCACCCCGGAACTGTCCAGCCAGTCGGTCAGCGCCCGCACCGGCCGGGTGTCGCAGAACGGGTAGACGAACAGCTCGTCCGGGTCGACCACCAGCGTCCAGTGCCCGTCGCCATACTTCCGCTGCAGCCAGTTGAGCCAGTCGACGCCAAAGCGCGACCGCTTGTAGCTGGCCTTGGTGGTCCACAGCGACACGTCCGGCTGCCCGGTCAGGAACTCCCGCCCGCCATCGTCGCTGTCATTGTCGACCATCAGGAAATGCGACACGCCCAGCTTGCGGTAATACTGAAGGAAATAGGGCAGGCGCACGTTCTCGTTCCGGAAGGTCGAGAACAGCAGGATATCACCGGGCTTGATCTGCTCGGTCCGGTCGCGCACCGGCTTCACGGCGAAATGCTTGCGCCACGCCCTGATCTGGGCCCGCTTCCGGCGCAGCCGCATGATATATGACTGCCAAAGGCTCACTGCTTCCTGCCCTGCTTCCGCGCCACCATGACGCCGGACATTACGCCCCGATCGTTAACGTAAGCCTGCCTGCTGCCAAACGCCTGAAACCTGGCTGATCCCCCGGCCCCGGCAAGGCGGCCCCCAACTCGTAGGGGGCACAATACGCAAGCATCTGAAAATGGCAACAAATCAGGCGGGGAGCGGGGAACATGATCAAATCCAGTTGCCCCGCGACATCAGCCCCATCGCCTCGAGCTGCCGCCAGCTCGTCAGCTTCGTCGACGCCTCGCACCAAAGGTCGGGGTTTTCCACCAGCGCATCATAGTAGGACTCGTAAAGCGCGCTGTTGGCGAAATGCTCGCCCCGTTCCTTTTCCTCGGCCGATTTATCCACGATCGTGTGCAGGAATTTCGTATGCAGCAGCAGGCCCGAGGTCTCCTCCCCGCCGGCCTCGTCGTACACCCGGTTCAAATCGCGCGGCAGCAGCGCGTGGGTCGAGTTGATATACACGTAGCGCCGGTTCCACTTCACCAGCGGCACCTTCCCCATCGTCGGCGCGCGACGCGGCTCATTGGCAAAGAAACACCGCGCCCGCACCCCGCCCTGGATCCACAGGTTCTGATGCACCGGCTGCTTTTGGATCATGTAATTCCCCGCATCGAACCAGCACAGCGCCTCGAACGGGTCTTCGCCGGCGCGATACTCCTGCGCCCTGACCGGCCCCTTGGGGTACATGTCCAGCATCATCGTCCCGAAGGAACTCCGTCCGGTCCGTTCCAGCCACTCGATCAGCGCGGGAAGCGGGCGCGTGTCATGATGCGGGTAGATCAGGATTTCGTCGGCATCCAGCGTCAGGCACCAATGCCCATGCGCATGCCGGATCATCAGCCAGGTCAGCCAGTCCAACCCGAAGCGCGACAGCCGGTAACTCTCGGGCGTCGACCACAGCGAAACGTCGGGCTGCTGGGCAAGGTATTCCCGCGTCCCGTCATCGCTCGCGTTGTCGACGAACAGGAAGTGCGCCACCCCCAGCTTGCGGTGATGTTCCAGGAAAAACGGCAGGCGCACCGCCTCGTTCCGCACCGTCGATGCCGCAAGGATCGCGCCGGGCGCGATTTGCGCCGTCCGGTCGATCACCGGCGAAAGCTGCCGCCGCTTGCGCAGCGCACGGAACAACAGCCGCCGCCGCTTCCAGCGCAGCCTGTATTTCGTCGACGCCTCCGCCAGCCAGCCCATCTGCCCGATGTCCGTTTCCTGCAGCCTCGGCGCCAGAATCGGCGTTATTTGTCGTAATGTCCAGTTTGGTGCCAGCGCCACGCGTCGGCGATCATCTCGGCCATGGTCGAACGCCTGGGCTCCCAGCCCAGCTCGGCCTTGGCCCGGGTCGAGCCGGACACCAGCTTGGTGCAATCTCCGGGTCGCCTGGACCCCTCGATCACCGGCACCTCGCGGCCCGTGGTGGCACGCGCATGGTCGATCACCTCGCGCACGGTAAATCCGCTGCCGGTGCCCAGGTTGAACACCCGGCTCCCGCGCTTTTCCTCAAGCCATTTCAGGCCAAGCACATGCGCTTCCACTAGGTCCATCACGTGCACGTAATCGCGGATGCAGGTGCCGTCGGGCGTGTCGTAATCCGTGCCGAAGATCGTCAACGCATCCCGCTTGCCGTCCACCGCATCCAGCACCAGCGGGATAAGATGCGTCTCCGGCTGGTGGAACTCGCCCACCTCCGCCTCGGGGTCGGCGCCGGCCACGTTGAAATAGCGGAAGATCACGCTCCGCATCCCGTGCGCCGCCTCGAAATCCGTCAGCATGTCCTCGATCGCCCTCTTCGAGGCGCCATAGGCATTGATCGGCTGCTGCACGCAATCTTCGTCGAGCACCACGTTGTCCTGGTCGCCATAGGTGGCACAGGTCGACGAGAACACGAAATCGAGACACCCGGCCTCCACGGCCGTCCGCAACAGCGTGACCGAGCCAGACACGTTGTTGTCCCAGTAGATACCGGGGTCGCGCATGCTTTCACCCACCTGGCTCAGCGAGGCGAAATGCATCACCGCGCTGGGCTGGTAGGCCGCGAAAACCTGCGCCAGCCGGTCGGCATCGCGCAGGTCGCCCTGCTCGAACGGCCCGAACTTCACCGCTTCTTCCCAGCCGGTGCACAGGTTGTCGTATGTCACCGGCGTATAGCCTGCCGCCTTCAGGCACTTGCAGGCATGCGAGCCGATATACCCGGCGCCGCCGGTGACGAGGATGTTGCTCAATTCAGGTCTCCGGCTTTACTGGGCGGCCTTCTCGGCGTGGACCACCTCGTTGAGGAAGGCCCAGAGATCGGCGCGGAGGTCGTCACGCGCAAGCGCGAAGGCCACCGTCGCCTGCAGGTAGCCGGCCTTCGAGCCACAGTCGTAGCGCTGCCCCTCGAAGCGGAAGCCATAGACTTCCTCGCCGTCGTCGCGGGCGTCGTCAATGGCATCGGTCAGCTGGATCTCGCCGCCGGTCCCGGCCCGCTTCTTGTTGAGCTGCTGCAGCACTTTCGGCGTCAGGATATACCGCCCGATCACCGCAAGGTTCGACGGCGCCTCGCCCGGCGCCGGCTTCTCCACCAGCCCCTTGGTCGAGACGATCCGGCCCATGTCCTCCTTCACGTCGAGAACGCCATAGGCCTGCGCCTTGTCCTCTGGCACTTCCATCGCCGCGACGATGTTGCCCTGCGTCTCCTCGAACGCCTCGACCATCTGCGCGAGGCAGGGCTTTTCGGCGGCGATGATGTCGTCGGGCAGCACCACGGCAAAGGGCTCGTTCCCGATCAGCCGCCGCGCGCACCATACCGCGTGGCCCAGCCCCATCGGCTTGGCTTGCCGGAGATAGGCGACTTCGCCGCTGTCCATGTCGGTGCTTTTCAGGATATCCAGAAGCTCCGTCTTGCCGGCCTTGCGAAGCTGCTGTTCAAGCTGGGGCGCGTTGTCGAAGTAGTCCTCGAGCGCGCTCTTCCCGCGCGACGTCACGAAGATGAATTCCTTGATCCCCGCCGCACGCGCCTCGTCGATCGCGTATTGCACCAGCGGACGGTCGACCAGCGTCATGATCTCTTTCGGCACCGACTTCGTCGCCGGTAGAAACCGCGTTCCAAGACCCGCGACCGGAAAGATCGCTTTCGACACTTTTTTGCGCATGAGCAGCTCCTCGCTCTGATTTCGGGCTTTCTCTATACCAATTTGTGAACACACGCACGGGCCCGAAGGAAATTCATTCTTTATTAACAGCCTTTGAGCAATATTTCTCTTAGCCTGCCAGCCGACAACCGATAATAATCCTCTTTATGCCTTTAAATAAGGCTCAGGCAAGACCCATGGCTTGCATCATCGCCTCAATTCTCTCCACGTCCTCGGGGTTGTTCAGCTCCCAGAACTGCCGCCCGCGCGCCTCGACCTCCACGCACAGCACCGTGTGACCGTTCTCCATGAATCGAAGCTGTTCCAGCCCCTCCAGGCCTTCCAGCGGCCCGGCCTCCATCGTCGGATAGGCGCGCAACGCGCCGGGGCGATAGGCGTAGACCCCGACATGGTGATAAACCGGCGTCGCCTCCTCGTCGGCATAGGTCCTGCCGGTATAAGGCACGACTTCCTTCGAAAAATAGAGCGCGTGCCGGTCCCTTGTGAACACCGCGGTCGTCCCGCCCACGCGCCCCTGCGCCCGGTCCTCGAGGAAGCTGCGATGCGCGCGGCCGTCACAGACCAGGACCGGCGTTGCCACGTCCGCCTCCGAGTCGCCCCGGATGCCCGCGATCAGGTCTTCCACGAACCACGGCGGCGTCAGCGGCGCGTCCCCCTGCAGGTTCACGACGATATCGTAACCCCCGCCCAGCGCGTCCAGCGCCTCGGCACAGCGTTCCGTCCCGTTCCGGCAGTCCTCCGAGGTCATCACCACCTCGGCGCCGAATCCCTCGGCCGCCTCGCGGATGCGATCGTCATCGGTCGCAACCACCACCCGGTCGACCCCTTCGACGGCCTTCGCCGCCAGCCAGCTCCGCTCGACCAGCGAGTGTTTCTCTCCCGTCGCACCGGTAAGCGCGACCAAGGGCTTGCCCGGATACCGGGTCGAGGCATAGCGCGCCGGGATGACGATCAGCACACCCATCAGGCGGGCTTCAGCTCCACGCCGGGCGCATAGGCGATGAAGAACGGGTTGGCATAGCCTTCCTTGCCATAGGTCAGCGGGCTGTGGTCATCGAATCGCACCACCTTGCCGCCCGCCCCCTGAAGCACGGCATGGCCGGCGGCGGTGTCCCATTCCATCGTCCGGCCCACGCGCGGGTAGAGATCGGCCTCGCCCGTCGCCACGAGACAGAACTTGAGCGACGAACCCGCGCTTTTCGAATCCTTCACCGCGTATTTGTTGATGTAATCGTCGGTCGCCTGGTCCCGGTGCGACTTGCTCGCCACCACCATCAGCGCGCCGTTGTCGGCATCCGCCACCCGGATCGGCGACAACTCACCGGGGGCGTCCTTGTCGAACGGTCCGGCTTCCTCGACCGCGCTGCCATCCGCCAGCGTGTAGAACATCCGCTCCTTCGCCGGGGCATACACCACGCCCCGGGTCGGCACGCCGTTCTCGACATAGGCGATGTTCACGGTGAAATCGCCCCGCCGGTGGACGAACTCCTTGGTCCCGTCCAGCGGATCGACGATCAGGAACGTCTCGGCCCTCTCGCTATGCGACGCCGCCTGCTCCTCGGTCACCAGAAGGACGTCCGGAAACGCCTTGCGCAGCCCCTCCGAGATCAGCGCATCCGCCGCCTCGTCGGCTTCGGTCACCGGGCTGTCATCCGATTTCACCTTCACGTCGAAGTCGTCCGAATTGTAAATGTCCATGATCCTGTCGCCGGCCTCCAGCGCAAGGCGGCGGGCGACGGGCACGAAGTCGGAATAATCCAATGGGCTGCTCCAAATAGGGGTTGGGCCGGATCACGGCCATGTTGCTAGATCGGTCGGCGCCCCTTATGATACGATCATAACGGGTCGGCAAGAAATCCGTGGCATATTTCGAGCAGTTCACAGGCGGCAGGACAAATGTTTCAGCAGACAAGACCGCGATCGTTCATTCAGTCCGCGTTCGCCATCGGTGAACTGATCTATCACGCCACCGTCCGCAAGGTGCGCAGCACCCACAACAACGCCTTTCTCGCCATCGCCGTGAACATGCTACAGGCGGTCGTTCTCGTCGCCGCCTTCTACGTGATGTTCACCATCCTCGGCCTGCGCGGGGCGAAGCTGCGTGGCGATTTCCTGCTCTACGTGATGTCGGGCATCTTCCTCTACATCACCCATGTTAAATCCGTCGGCGCCGTCTCGGGGGCGGAAACCTCCGCCTCGCCGATGATGCAGCATGCGCCGATGAACACCATCATCTCCATCGCCGCCGGCGCGCTCAGCACGCTCTACATCCAGGCGCTGTCGCTGCTCACCATCCTCTTCGTCTACCACGTGGTCTTCAAACCCTACGAGGTCGATCAACCGGTGCTCGCCTTCTCGATGTTCCTTTTGGCGTGGTTCACCGGTTGCGCCGTGGGGCTGGTGCTGCTGGCCGTCAAGCCGTGGTTCCCAACCTTCGTGTCCGTCTTCACGCAGGTCTACCAGCGCGCCAACATGATCGCCTCGGGCAAGATGTTCGTCGCCAACGCCCTGCCGCCCACGATGCTGATGCTGTTCGACTGGAACCCTCTCTTCCACTGCATCGACCAGGCGCGCGGCTTCGTCTTCATCAACTACTTCCCGCGCAACTCGAATATCGAGTACCCGATCATCGCAGCCCTGGTGCTGATCATGCTGGGGCTGATGGGCGAATTCTACACGCGTCAGCATGTCTCCAGCAGCTGGGGCGCACGCCGGTGAGGCGCGCGTTCCTCCTCTGCCTGTGCCTCTGGCTTGTCCCGGTGGCTGCCTCGGCCCAGACCCTGCCGGCGATCTACGACGTCTCCGGCGTTGCCGCCAACGATACGCTCAACGTCCGCTCGGGCCCGTCCACCGATCACGCCGTGATCGCCAAGCTGCCGCCCGATGCCGCCGGTCTCGAAGTGGTCGATTCCGACAAGACCGGCGAATGGGGCCTCATCAATACCGGCGAGGCGTCCGGCTGGGTCGCCCTGCGCTACATGGCCCGCCAGCCCGGCCAGCCCGCCACCGGCCTGGCCCGCAACCTCGCCTGTTCGGGGACAGAGCCGTTCTGGTCCTTCAGCCTCACCCCCGACCGCAAGGCCGAGATGACCCGCCTGGACACCAAAGTGCCCTTCGCCGATGTTCTCGTCGTGCCCTCGGCCAACCGGCCCGACCGGCACGCGCTCTTTGCCGACGGCGGCGATACCGTGGTCACCGCCATGGTCGGCCGCAACCAGTGCTCCGACGGCATGTCCGACCGCGCCTACGGCCTCGGGATCGACCTGCTTGTGACCGACAAGACCGAGGTGAAGGTCTATTCCGGCTGCTGCTCGGTCGCACCCTAATCCACCACCCGCATCGTCAGGTTGATCCGCCCGCCCCTGGGCAACAGCGTCGATGTCCCGAACCGGATCTTGTCGAGCCCATGGTAAAGCAGCCGCGCCTCGCCCCCCAGCACCACCACGTCGCCCGACCGCAGCCAAACCGACTGCGTCTTGCCGCCCCGCGTGGCCTTGCCGATCCGGAACAGCCCCTCGTCGCCCAGCGACACCGACAGCACCGGCCAGCCGAAATCGGCCTCGTCCCGGTCCTGGTGCATCCCCATCCGGGCGGCCTCGTCATAATAGTTCACCAGGCAGCAATCCGGCATCCGCTCTTCGCTGACCAGCGCCCGCCAGATCGCCAGCACGCTCTCCGGGATCGCCGGCCAGTCCTGCCCGTCGGGATGCTGCCGCTCGTACCGGTATCCCTTGCGGTCCGAATACCACCCGTATGTCCCGGCCGAGGTCATCTTCACCCGCATCGGCTTGCCATAGGGCGTCATCGGCGAGAACAGCGGCGCCACCTCCGCCACCCCGCGGATATCCTCGACCACCCGTGCCTGCCCCGCGCGGTCGAGGAATCCCTCGTAAACATCCACGCCCCTGATCGTCTGCGTCGGCTTCATCTCACCCTCCGGTCCGATTCCGCGTCCTTCCTACCGCAGTTGTTCCAATTTTGCAGGTTACGCCGCGCAGCGGCGCTTGCAGGGGCCAACCGGCCTGCCTATATACGCCCGGAAGCGCAGGACGGGCCTCGCCCGGTCTGCCCGAGTATCGGGGCCGGATGCCATAAAGGGTCCGGTCATCGTTGAAATCGCCTTAAGAAGAAGGGATCGAAAAACATGTCCAAAGTGATTGGTATTGACCTCGGCACCACCAACAGCTGCGTCGCCCTCATGGATGGCAGCCAGGCCCGCGTGATCGAGAACTCGGAAGGGGCACGGACGACCCCCTCCATCGTTGGCTTCACCGAAGACGAACGCCTCGTCGGCCAGCCGGCCAAGCGCCAGGCGGTCACCAACCCCGAAAACACCATCTTCGGCGTCAAGCGCCTCATCGGCCGCCGGGTCGACGACCCGGATCTCGCCAAGGATAAGAAGAACATGCCGTTCTCCGTCATCGACGGCGGCAATGGCGACGCATGGGTTTCCGTGCGGAACGAGAAGTATTCGCCCTCGCAAATCTCTGCCTTCATCCTCGGCAAGATGAAGGAAACCGCCGAAAGCTACCTCGGCGAAGAGGTGACGCAGGCCGTCATCACCGTTCCCGCCTATTTCAACGACGCCCAGCGTCAGGCCACGAAAGACGCCGGCAAGATCGCCGGCCTCGAAGTGCTGCGGATCATCAACGAACCGACCGCCGCCGCGCTGGCCTACGGGCTCGACAAGGAAGACACCCATACCATCGCGGTCTATGACCTCGGCGGCGGTACCTTCGACGTCACCATCCTCGAGATCGACGACGGCCTCTTCGAAGTCAAATCCACCAACGGCGACACGTTCCTCGGCGGTGAAGACTTCGACATGCGCATCGTCAACTACCTCGCGGACGAGTTCAAAAAGGAACACGGCGTCGACCTCACGCAGGACAAGATGGCCCTGCAGCGCCTGAAAGAGGCGGCCGAGAAAGCCAAGATCGAGCTGTCCTCCTCCTCGCAGACCGAGATCAACCAGCCGTTCATCTCGATGAGCTCGAGCGGCCAGCCGCTGCACATGGTCATCAAGCTGACCCGCGCCAAGCTGGAAAGCCTCGTCGGCGACCTGATCCAGGCCTCGCTCAAGCCGTGCAAGGCCGCGCTGAAAGATGCCGGCATGTCGGCCAGCGAAATCGACGAGATTGTTCTCGTCGGCGGCATGACCCGCATGCCCAAGGTCGTCGAGGAAGTGACCAAGTTCTTCGGGAAAGAGCCCCACAAGGGCGTCAACCCCGACGAGGTCGTCGCCATGGGCGCCGCCATCCAGGCCGGTGTTCTGCAAGGTGACGTGAAAGACGTGGTCCTGCTCGACGTGACCCCGCTGTCGCTGGGCATCGAAACGCTGGGCGGTGTCTTCACCCGCCTGATCGACCGCAACACCACGATCCCGACAAACAAGTCGCAGATCTTCTCGACCGCCGAAGACAACCAGTCGGCCGTGACGATCCGTGTCTTCCAGGGCGAACGCGAGATGGCCGCGGACAACAAGCTGCTCGGCCAGTTCAACCTTGAGGATATCCCGCCGGCCCCCCGAGGCATGCCCCAGATCGAGGTGACCTTCGACATCGACGCCAACGGCATCGTCTCCGTCGGCGCCAAGGACAAGGGCACCAACAAGGAGCAGAAGATCACGATCCAGGCGTCGGGCGGCCTTTCCGAGGAAGACATCGACAAGATGGTCAAGGATGCCGAGGAAAACGCCGAAGCCGACAAGGCCCGCAAGGGCATGGTCGAGGCTCGCAACCAGGCCGAAAGCCTGATCCACTCGACCGAGAAGTCGATGGAAGAGCATGGCGACAAGGTCGACCCGACCACCATCGAGGCGATCGAACTGGCCATCGCGGCGCTCAAGGACGAGCTCGAGAAGGAGGATACCACCGCCGAGAAGATCAAGGCGGGTATCCAGAACGTGACCGAGGCCGCGATGAAGCTGGGCGAAGCCATCTACAAGGCCAGCCAGGAAGAGTCGGATGACGAGCCCGCCGCGGCCGACCGCAGCGGTTCGGACGACGACGATATCGTCGATGCCGACTTCGAGGATCTCGACGACGACAAGCGCGCGTGAGCGGCGCGACGGTTGACCGGGGGCCCGCTCAGGGCCCCCGTTTGACCTTTTGAAGGAGATCCGAGATGTCCAAACGCGACTATTACGAAGTACTTGGGCTCTCCAAGGGCGCGTCGGCAGACGAGATCAAGAAAGCCTACCGGAAGAAGGCCAAGGAACTTCACCCCGACCGAAACAAGGACAACCCCAACTCCGAGAAGGCATTCAAGGAGGCGGGCGAGGCCTATGACGTCCTGAAAGACCCCGAGAAGAAGGCTGCCTATGACCGCTTCGGCCATGCGGCCTTCGATGGCGGCATGGGCGGCGGCCCGCGCCCCGGCGGCATGGGCGGCGGCGCCGGCCAGGGCGATTTCGCCTCGGCCTTTTCCGACGTCTTCGACGACCTGTTCGGCGATTTCATGGGCGGCCAGCGCGGCGGCGGGCGCCAACGCGCCTCGCGCGGGTCCGACCTGCGCTACAACCTGCGCGTCACGCTCGAGGAAGCCTATGGCGGCCTGCAGAAGACCATCAACGTGCCCAGCTCCGTCACCTGTGACGCCTGCGACGGCACGGGGGCCGAAGGCGGCGCCGAGCCCACCACCTGCCCGACCTGCTCGGGCATGGGCAAGGTCCGCG
>Ga0189287_100143_pt1 | contig 42549 bp, 32 predicted proteins | sample UW86minimetaG_FD_130319 | JGI IMG/M metagenome (GOLD analysis project Ga0189287, IMG submission 130319) | Marine microbial communities from the Costa Rica Dome - UW86 mini metaG | ecosystem: Environmental > Aquatic > Marine > Oceanic > Photic zone | place: Costa Rica: the Eastern Pacific... | reverse complement strand
CGTGTTTCCAGGCAATCTTGGTAAGTTCACCGAGGGTTTCCAGTTCGCCGAACTGCGCTGCGTCGTTGGCATCGGCAATGGAACCGGGGCGCAGGCCGTCGCCAAGACTGAAGGACACATCGTAGGCCTTCATGATTTCGCAGATATCCTCGAAGTGCTCGTACAGGAAACTTTCCTTATGATGCGCCAGGCACCATTTGGCCATGATGGAACCGCCACGGGAGACGATGCCGGTGGTGCGCTTCGCCGTCATGGGCACATGATGCAGGCGAACGCCCGCGTGGATGGTGAAGTAATCCACGCCCTGCTCGGCCTGCTCAACCAGCGTATCCCGGAAAATTTCCCAGGTCAGGTCCTCGGCCACACCGCCGACTTTTTCCAGTGCCTGGTATATCGGCACAGTGCCGATGGGAACCGGGGAGTTTCGGATGATCCACTCCCTGGTTTCGTGGATATTCTTGCCGGTGGACAGGTCCATGATGGTGTCGGCACCCCAGCGGATGCCCCAGGTCAGCTTCTCCACTTCCTCTTCGATGGAAGAGCTGACGGCCGAGTTGCCGATATTGCCGTTGATCTTTACCAGAAAATTTCGACCGATGATCATCGGCTCGATTTCCGGGTGGTTGATATTTGCGGGGATAATCGCACGTCCTCGGGCAACCTCGTCGCGAACAAACTCCGGTGTGATTTCAGCTGGCAGGTTGGCGCCGAAGGACTGACCCGGGTGCTGATCGTCAAGGAGCCCCTGCTCACGAGCTTCCTGCAGCTTCATGTTCTCCCGGATGGCGATGTATTCCATTTCAGGAGTGACAATGCCCTGGCGGGCGTAATGCATCTGGGAGACGTTCTGGCCAGGTTTGGCGCGCAAGGGTTTGCGCTCGTTCATAAAGCGCAGCGGGTCGAGCTGCGGATCTTTCATGCGACGGCGGGTGAACTCTGAGGAGTAACCGGGAAGTTGCTCCACATCGCCACGCTCTGCAATCCACTGGGCCCTTAAAGGCTTGAGTCCTTTGCGAAGGTCAATGGTCGCTTCCGGATCGGTGTAGGGTCCGGACGTATCATACACCACCACCGGCGGATTCTTTTCACCGCCCATCTCCGTCGGTGTGTCCTGCACGGTGATTTCCCGCATGGGCACACGCAGATCGGGTCGGCTACCCTGAACGTAGATTTTACGTGAACTTGGCAGGGGTTTGATCGCGGCGGAATCCACCTGGGCGGAATCGCTGAGGTAATCAGGCAAGTTGGTCATCATTCGCTCCCGGAACAATTGTTGGATTTCGGGTCGCGTATGACGGAGCTTTCGACACGGATTCCCTCTGGGGGAACACTGGTCAGGCAGCACTGTGGTCTTAAATCCCTACGCCGGTATTATCCGGATCAGGTCGCGGGTTCTGCGATGCAATCTCAGCCGGTCACCTCCCATGATTCGGAAAGCAGACCAGCACCCCGTCAAGACGCGAATCTGTAATGCGTGACACCCAGAATGGGTGCCATTTGCAAGTGTAGAGCTGCGGGCAATTATTGTCCATAATGGCCAACCAGACCCGTCTGCCCATGAAAACGGGGATCACGCGTGCCCGCGAATCCGACACGCACCCCGTTTACCCGGCAAAGATGCGTAACCGTATTCAGGAGACATAATGAAGAAGCGATTGCTTTCAGGACTTATTGGCCTCATGGCGGCCCAGCCCGCCCTTTCCATGGATCTGGTCGAGACCTATGAGAAAGCACTGTCCTACGACTCCGGCATTGCCGCCGCGCGAGCAAGTTTTGAAGCTCAACAGGCGGCCAGCGATGTCAGCCAGAGCGCATTATTGCCGCAAATTGGTGCCTTTGGTGAGGGCAACTACATTGATGTTGACGGGCCGAGCCAGGACAACAGCTATCAGGAACTGAATTACGGTGTCCAGTTAACCCAGCCACTGTTCCGGGCTGACGCCTGGTTTCGCTATGACGCCAGCAAGTTCCAGACCGAATCGGCCCGGGCCGAATACAACCTCGCCCAGCAGCAACTGATCCTGGATGTTGCAACCGCGTACTTCAACGTTCTGCGGGCCCGGGACACAGTCACCACCGCCCGGGCAACCGAGGCCGCTATCCAGCGCCAGTATGAGCAGGCTCAGGAACGGTTTGACGTGGGCCTGATTGCCATAACCGAGGTCTATGAGGCGCGTGCCAGCTACGACGACAGCAAGAGCCAGCGTATTGCCGCCGAAAACCAGCTGAACGTGGCCCGTGAACAACTGGCGCGACTGACCGGCGAATACGCCGAAGAACTGGACAATTTGCGCCAGAATTTCCCCCTGGGCCGCCCCGATCCGATGGATCCATCTGCCTGGGAAGCAACCGCCCTGGAGCAGAACTGGTCAATCCAGTCTGCTCTGTTTGAGCTCAACGCCAACGAGGCCGGACTTCGTGAAGCCAAGGCCGGCCACTATCCGACACTGGATCTCAACGCCTCCTACGGCAAAACAGACCTGAACGGCATTGACGGCGCCAACGCACCGATCACAAGCCAGCAAGACGGCACCACGACTCGAGGAACCATCGGGCTTACCCTGAATGTACCCCTCTACTCTGGCGGTGGCACTCAAGCAGGCGTCCGCCAGCAGCGCTCACTGGTAACCGTTGCCGAGCAGTCGCTGAACACCGTTCGCCGGGATGTTCGTGTAAACACGAGAAGTCTGTTTCTGACCGTCAACAATAACGTTGAAACCGCATCCGCACTGGAGCAGACCATTGTCTCCCGCCGCAGCGCACTCGACGCGACCCGTGCAGGATATGAGGTGGGAACCCGGAACATTGTGGAAGTGCTGGATGCCGAGAGAGCCTATTACGTTGCCCTGCGGGATTACGCCAACGCCCGCTACGACTACGTGATCAACTCCCTTCAGCTTAAACAGGCCGCCGGCACCCTGAGCCCCCAGGACCTTATCGAGCTGAACAACTGGCTGAGCGCGGCTGCCCCGGGAATTGAGGCACTGGCCAACGAAGAAGAGACCCTGGACGACCCGACCCGGTAACAGCGAGGGCGGGTCTGCGGGCTCGCCCTGTTTTTTCGGGAGACGGGTCAGACCCGTTCGATAATGCCGTCAACCACCTTGTCGAGTGCGCCGCGGTTCTTGTTAACAACTGCCAGCGCTCGCTGACCAATTGCTTGCCGTTCCGTATCGTCACTAAAGAGAGACGACACGTGCGCGGCCAGATCATCTGAATCGGCAACCAGCTTAACGCCCCGATCGTCCAGCAGGCGTTGGTAAATGGTTTCAAAATTGAAGATGTGCGGGCCTGAAAACACCGGAATACCCCATCCGGCGGGTTCCAGGGGATTATGGCCACCGCGCTCAATCAGCGAGCCGCCAACGAACGCCAGGTCGCTGGCACCGTAGAGCATCATCAGCTCACCCATGGTATCTCCCAGATATACCTGGGCCTTGACCGGGTCTTCTCCACGAGACCGACGGGCCAGTGCCAGCCCTTCCTTCAGCGCCCTTTCCGCCACCGGATCAAAGCGGTCGGGGTGTCGCGGAACCAGAATCAACAACGCCTTGGGGTGGTCTGCCAGAACCCTGCCATGGGCGGTCAGCAACTCATCATTCTCACTGCCATGAGTGCTGCCGGCAATCCAGACCGGCCGACCCGCAAGCTTCTGTCGAAGCGCCGCGGCCGCCGCTCTCACATTCTCCGGAATATCCACATCAAATTTGACGCTTCCCGTAACGGCCACTTTCGCCGGGGCAACTCCGATCCGGCGAAACCTCTCGGCGTCTTTTTCGGCCTGGGCAGCCACCCAGCTGATGCTGCGCATGATAGGCGCAGCCAGGCCGCGGACGCGCTCGTAACCGCGAGCGGAACGCTCTGACAGCCGGGCATTGATCAAAAATACGGGAACGCGGCGGGCCCGGCACTGGCGAATCATGTTCGGCCAGATTTCGGTCTCCATGATAACCAGAATCCGGGGATTGGCGCGGTCGAGGAAGCGACGAATCGAACCTGGCGTATCGTAAGGAGCGTAGGCGTACTGGACTTGATCACCGAACATCTTGCGCGCTTGAGACAGGCCGGTGTCTGTCATGGCCGTCATCAGGATAGTAATGCCCGGGTTGCGGGCCAGCAGACGCCGCACCATTGGCGCAGCCGCTATGGTTTCACCTACCGAGACAGCATGAACCCAGACGACCGTACCGCTTGCCCGCGGCACGATGCCCAGGCGCTGGTACCAGTTGCGCCTCAGCTCCGGAGCTCGGCGCCCGTGCCACCAGAGACGCAGGAGGATGAACGGCAGGAACAGCCTAATAAGCTGGGAATAGATAAATTGCAGCACACAGGACTCCGGGCAAAACAGTGCGCTATCATAGCGCAAAACCTATTGATTTGCTTCCGATTGATCGCCAGTGCCACGGTGCCAGCATCAATCGACCAAGACATCGCAGGACCTGCATTACGTGAAAAAGAAATATCGCAAATTACCGCGAAACACAGACTACTCGGCGTACCGCCACCCGCGCTGGTGGCCTACCTGGCTGGGCATTTTCCTGATGTGGTGTGTGTCCCGGCTGCCGATACGCGTTCAGTGGTGGCTGGGAAAAATGGCAGGCCTGCTGGCCTTTCGCCTTGCCCGAAGTCGTCGGCACATCGCGGAAGTGAACATCAGGTTGTGCTTCCCGGAGCTCACCAGTGCTCAGCAATCGGCTCTGGTTCGGAAAGCCTTCATTGCCAATGGGATTGGCTTGCTGGAGCTTGGTATTGCCTGGTTTCGTAACCCGGCCAAACTGACGGGCATCACGAGAGTCCATGGCCTTGAGCATTTTGAGGATGCCCTGGCCGGTGGCAGAGGCGTCTTATTGCTGGGGGGGCATTACAGCACCCTGGATCTGGGCGGGAGCCTGGTAACCGAGTTCATTGAAGCCGATGTCATGCAACGGGATCATAACAACCCGTTGATGAACGCAGTCATGACAAGGGCCAGGGAGCGCCGCTATGGCACCGTGCTCGGCGCCAGAGACCTGCGAGGCCTGTTCCGCAGCCTGAAGAAAAACCGGGCAGTCTGGTACGCCACGGACCAGGATTACGGTCGCAAGGATATTGTCTTTGCTCCGTTTTTCGGAATACCGGCGGGCACCATTACCGCCACCTCCCGGATTGCAGAACGCAGTGGCTGCAAGGTGGTTCCGTTCAGCCATTTCCGGCGTGACGATGGGCCGGGTTACGACATTTACTTCCACCCGGTCCTCGAGAATTTTCCCAGCGGCGATGATCTTCAGGATGCAACACTGATCAACCAGACTATCGAGCGAGAGGTTCGGCGAGCGCCGGATCAGTATCTCTGGATGCATCGACGATTCAAGACCCGCCCGGACGAGAATGACCCCGGCTTCTACAAACGCCGGTAACGCAGAACCCTGGCAATACGGAGGCCGGCAATGCATGCCGGAACACCATGGCCAAACCAGAGCCCAGAACGCAGGATGCATCCACACCGGTGGTGTGGCTTCTGACAGACAGCAAGCCTGGCCACAGGAACCAACTGAAGGGGCTCGGTAACCGCCTTCGCGTCCTGACCGGCGCAAGCACCTACTGGGTCGACGCCTCCACCATGAAAATTCCGCTGTGGCGAGCACTGCTGGGCGCACCGCCACGAATGGAGGCGTCACTGCCTCGCCCTGATCTGGTCATTGCGGCCGGGTCTGGCACGCACCGGTTGCTGCTTGCCCTGCGCAAGATTCGTGGAGCCCGAACGCTTGTCATCATGAAGCCCGCGTTCCCGCTGTCTCTGGTCAGCGGCGCGCTGATCCCGGCCCATGATCGTGTACAGGCCAGCCAGCGAGTGCTGTTGACGGAAGGGGTTCTGAATACCATTACACCCCTGGCCAGAATCACTGAAAAACGGGAGGCGCTGTTGCTCATCGGCGGGCCTTCCCCGCACTACGACTGGGACGATGATGTCGTCCTGGGCCAGGTATCGCATCTGATCGGCCATTACCCCGACTGGCGCTGGACCATCAGCACCTCCAGGCGAACACCTGAACCCCTTCAGGAACGCCTCGAAGAGATGGCCGGGCTGAGAATTACCGTCGTCCACCCCGGGCAGACCCACGAAGACTGGCTAAGCCACCAACTCTCGGCCTCAAGAGCCGTCTGGGTGACGCCGGACAGCATGTCCATGGTCTGTGAGGCCGCAACCTCCGGGGTGCCAACCGGCCTGTTCGAACTGCCGGCCAGAACCGGCAGCCGGGTCGTGGATGGTGTGGAACGGCTGGTCCGGGACGGCTATGTTGCCAAGTGGACAGACCATGCCAGCGTCATGGCTGGCAGAACCGACCATGAAAAGACTCTCTGGGAGGCCAATCGTGCGGCCCGCTGGGTGCTGGAGCGAGGACTCCTGCCAAAGAGCGAGAAAACCAATCAACGCCTGCACAAGGGGACTAAACCTTGAGAATTCTTCAGGCACTTCCGGCGCTATACAGTGGCGGCGTGGAAAGGGGGACCGTAGAGTTCGCTGCGGACCTCGTTCAACGCGGCCACGAATCCTTTGTCGTCTCCAAGGGCGGCCCCATGGCGGAACAACTGCGGGGACAGGGTTCGAGGCATATTTTCATGCCGATTCACCGGAAGAATCCAGCGTCCTTCGGGCAAATCCTGCCGATGCGAAAACTGCTTCTTGAGCTGAAGCCGGACATCGTTCATGTCCGCTCACGCATGCCCGCCTGGATTATCTTCCTGGCCCTGAAAAGCATCCCGAAACGGGAACGCCCGGCGGTTGTGTCCACCTTCCACGGCATGTATTCCGTGACTCCCTACAGCGCCATCATGACTCGCGCCGATCATATCATTGCCGTGTCGCAGTGTGTGCGGGATTACGTGATGAGCAACTACCAGGTACCCGAAGAGAAGCTGACCGTCATCCAGCGGGGCGTGGATGTGGATGCCTTTCATCAGCGGGAGCTTCCACAGCAATGGCTGGACCGCTGGTTCCGTCAGTATCCACAGCTTGCCGGCAAGAAAATCATTATGATGCCGGGGCGGATTTCCCGCTGGAAAGGCCAGTTGGATTTCCTGGCCATGATGGCGAAACTGGTGCGGGAGCGGCCCGATTGCCACGGTATTATTGTGGGTGGTGCGGAGCCCGGCAAAGAGCATTTCCTGGATGAACTGGAGAAGGAGCGGTCTCGCCTGGACCTGACCGAAAAGGTCAGCTTCCTGGGCCAGCGCAATGACATGACCAACCTGTACCTGCTCTCCGACGTGGTCTGTCACATGAGCACCAAACCCGAGCCCTTTGGCCGGACAGTGACCGAAGCCCTGGCTTCGGGAACACCGGTCGTGGCCTATAATCGTGGCGGGGCGGCGGAAACACTGCAGGCGTGCTTCCGGGAAGGCCTGGTGGCGCCGGATAACGTTGAGGAGTTCGCACAGGCCGTTTCCCGGATGTTGGATGCCGGGCCTCCGGCCATTGAGATCCCTTATCGGTTCCGCCTGGAGGCACAAACAGAAGCGAGCCTGGCCGTTTACGAGACGGTGCTACAAAATGCCGCAGGCCGATCATGACCTCACCGCCCCGATTAACGATCGCCCTGCTGATTGCCACGCCCGGCACAACCTGGGGCGGCATGGAAAAACATACCGCTGATCTGGCAGGTGCACTGGCAGACCGCGGTCATATCGTCCATGTGATCGGCCATAAAACCTACCGGGACAGGTTCCCTGCAGGCGTCCAGTTTCATCCACTGCCAGTTCAACTCGGGCGACGGAATCTCTGGCTCCAACTGGCCCTCCGCCGGCGACTTCGAGAAATAGCACCTGATATTCTGCACGCCCAGGGCAACAAGGCTGCGCAGCTCGCGGCGAAAACCGGAAGCCTTGCCCGAGTGCGAATCGGTACGGTGCACGGCACCAAGTCCAGCCATAAGGCCTTTGATCGCCTCGACGAGATCATTGCCGTAAGCCCCAGGATTCTGGCTACTCTGCGACACCACCGGAAACACCTCATCTACAACGGCGTGGAGTCCGGGAGCGAACGAACAACAACAGACGACGGCCCGGAGCTACCGTCAGTAGTCACCAATGTAATCGCCGTCGGACGACTCGAATCCGTCAAGGGCTTTGATGCGCTGATCAGGGCCTGGGCCATGCTCGGCGATTCGGCACATCGCTGCCATCTGACCATTTTTGGCGAGGGCAGCCAGCGATCACGGCTTGAGCACTTGATTCGCCAGTTGAAACTGGAAACCTCGGTAACCCTCGCAGGGTTCCGGGAGAATCTGGCGCCCATCTACGACAGGGCCGAATTGACGGTGATCAGCTCCGAACGGGAAGGTTTTCCCTATGTACTGGCGGAGTCCCTTCTCAGTGGTTGCCCCGTGGTCTCCACTCCGGTGTCCGGACCGCGGGATATTCTTCCAGCAACGTCTCTCAGTGCAGGCCACCGGGATCAGGACCTCGCCGAACTGATAGCGCGAGCGCTCGCTGATCTGGAGACACTGAAACAGAGTGAGCAGCCCGCCATGGCATTTGCCCGTAAAACTCTCACGATCAACGCCATGGCGGAGCAAACGGAAGCGCTATACCTGAGGGCAATGGGCGAGCAACGAGGCACCTGATTTCCGCTGTATTCGGCAGAGAGCTACCGTGTATTTTCCCTCTCAAATTCGGATAGCATCTGCATCTCCCGAGCCTTGGCCAGGCGCATGAAGTTCCTGTTGGCTGCGGTAATGGCAACGCTCAGACCAAACCAACCGTTCAGGATCTGGCGGTGCAGCAGGTAATATTTCAGGAACTTCAGGGGAAACTCGGCAAACAGGCGGGGGCTGGAAATTCGCCGTCCCTTTGCGGCGATAAAGCGGGCCTGCTCCGTCGACAACTGGCAGTACTTGCGCTCCATCTGCTCCAGAGAAATCAGCGTGCGGTGCAACACATCGCCCTTTAAATCCACAACCCGGCCAGCCTTCACCTGCGGCCGGTCATTGTTGCTGTCTTTTTCGGGCTCAATCACTGCCTTGTTACGATTGTAGAGCCTGAGGATCTTCTTCGATTTATCATGGCGGAACGGATGCCGGGGATCCGGCTGGGACAGCACCCAGCGCATCCGGAATCCCGCAATGGCCGGGTCAATCGGCTTTGAAAACAGGTCCTGGATGTTGGCCACAAGCTCGTCCGACAGCACCTCATCCGCATCCAGGTCAAGCACCCAGTCATTACGACAAAGGCTTGCTGCAAAGGCTTTCTGGCAGGCAAACCCCTGCCAGTCGTTATGAACAAAACGGGCACCCGCCGCTTCAACAATGTCACGGGTTCGGTCAATACTTCCGGAATCGACTACGATAATCTCATCAACCCAGCCGGAAACCTTTGCAAGGGATTCCGGCAATCGCAGTTCTTCGTCCTGGGTGATGTAATAAACGGATAACGGTAGCTTCATCAAAATTCCTGGTATCGGGCAATCAGTTTACGGACTGGTCAAAACAATATCATGGTTGCCTTATGATAAGATGGCGCGCCTGATTTTGATGTTTTTCTTGGCATTCTTTAACTCAAGCCCGGAGTGTACAGATGATTCACCCCGTCATTATGGCTGGCGGTACCGGCTCACGCCTTTGGCCGATGTCGCGCCAGCTGAATCCGAAGCAGTTCCTGAAACTGACCAACGGCCCCCTGTCGATGTTGCAGGCCACCGTTGCGCGGCTTGAGGGCATGGACGCAGCAAACCCTCTTCTGATCTGCAACGAGGAACACCGGTTCCTGGCTGCGGAACAAATGCGGCAATCCGGCCACGAGGATACGCGGATCATTCTGGAGCCCTGCGGCCGGAATACGGCGCCGGCGATTGCCTTGGCAGCGCTGCAGCTGACCGAGGCTGCAGAAAACGGTGCCGATGATCCCCTGATGTTGGTGCTGGCAGCCGACCACCTGATCAAGGACGTCACCGCCTTTCAGGAAGGGGTGAAGAAAGCCATTCCGCTGGCGCGGGAAGGGAAGCTGGTCACCTTCGGCATTGTCCCGAACCATCCTGAAACTGGCTACGGCTACATTCATCGTGGCACCGAGCTGGGCCCTGACAGCTACCTGGTGGACAAGTTTGTCGAAAAGCCGGACCAGGCGACCGCCAATGGTTACCTCGATTCCGGAGAGTACCTCTGGAACAGCGGAATGTTCCTGTTTGGTGCCCGTCAGTACCTCGAGGAGCTGGAAGCCCATCGCCCTGATATCCTGGCCGCGTGCCGTGCCGCCATCGCAGACACCGCCGATGACCTGCACTTCACGCGAATCAACGCCGAGCGCTTCGCCGAATGCCCGTCAGACTCGGTGGACTACGCCGTCATGGAGAAGACCGACAAGGCCGCCGTGGTTTCCCTCGATGCCGGCTGGAGCGATATTGGCTCCTGGTCCGCGCTATGGGAAGTCAGTGACAAGGACGCGGACGGCAACAGCCTGACCGGCGACGTGATTACCCATAACACCGCCAACACGCTGATCCGTGCCGATAGCCGGCTGGTGGCCACCGTTGGTGTGGACAACCTGGTGGTTATCGAAACCAAGGATGCCCTGCTGGTCGCCCATAAAGACAGTGTTCAGGACGTCAAAACCGTGGTGGAACGGATCAAAACCGATGGCCGCCACGAGCACATGAACCATCGGGAAGTCTACCGGCCCTGGGGCGTCTACGATTCCATCGACAACGGTGCCCGCTATCAGGTCAAACGCATCACTGTGAAACCCGGCGCCAAGCTCTCCGTGCAGATGCATCACCATCGCGCCGAGCACTGGATCGTGGTAAGCGGCACGGCCCGGGTCACCAACGGCGAGAAAACCTACCTGGTCACCGAGAACCAGTCCACCTACATTCCGGTTGGTCAGGTGCACTCGTTGGAGAATCCGGGCGTCATCGATCTGGAATTGATCGAAGTTCAGTCCGGCTCTTACCTGGGTGAAGACGACATTGTTCGTTACGAGGATCGGTACGGCAGGAAATGAGCAAGCTCAAGTATTTCATCATCGCCGGGCTGCTCAGGATTGCCGGCTGGCTATCCCTTGCCGGTGCCCAGAGGGTAGGTCGTTTCGTCGGTTATCTGGTATGGCGATTGCCCACCAAGTCTCGCCAGGTAACCGACATTAACCTGTCCATTTGCCTCCCCGAACTTTCAGACACCGAACGCGCGGTTATGTCAAAGAGATCCCTGGCCCAGACCGGCATGACCATGCTCGAGGTGCCCTTGATGTGGGAGTGGCCGGTGGAGAAATGCCTTGGCCTGATCCGGGAAACCGAAGGCCTGGATCTTATCGACGAGGCCATGGCCGGCGACAAAGGCCTGATTCTCCTGGCGCCGCACCTCGGTAACTGGGAGCTCGCCGGGTTGTTCTTTTCCTCACGCTACAAAATGGCAGCGCTCTACAGTCCGCCGAATATGCCCGAGTTCGAGGACTACATGATCAAGGTACGCGGGCGACTTGGCTCGGAGCTGGTCCGGGGCGACCGCCGCGGCCTGGCCCGGCTCGCCTCGATTCTTCGGGAAGGCGGCGTTGCCGGAATCCTGCCGGACCAGTCACCCCGAGGCAAGGGCAACGCCTTTGCGCCTTTCTTCGGCATGGAAGTGAAAACCATGACTCTCGTATCCAAGCTGATTCAGCGCACCGGTGCCAACGTGCTGATTACTTATGCCGAGCGCCTGCCCGACGCTTCCGGGTTCCGGATCGTTGTACGTGAGACCGGCCCGGGCCTCGGTGACAAGGATCCTGTTGCCGCGACCAGTGCCATGAATCACGCGATTGAGCAATGCGTGCGAGAGATCCCCGAGCAGTATCAATGGGAATACAAGCGTATGCGCCATCGGCCGCCCGGCGAAATCAACCCCTATAATCCGGACCGAGTATGTTGAACCCCAGACTCGCCTTTCATGCGCTGCTGATCATCGGGCTCGGCGGCGCACTCCTGTCCTCAAGCATCCTGGCCGGCGCGACTCTCTTGCTTGCGATTGCCGGGATGGTGCTCAGTGCCCGCAAATCTTTGTATAAAGACGGCTGGGACAAACCCAAAGAGCTCAGGCTGCTTCACTTTTCCTTCTGGTTCTTCGTGCTGGTGAGTTTTCTGTCCTGGGCCCTTGAAGGGTTTGATTACGAGGGTGGAAAAACCCTTGGCACGCACGCCCGGTTCATCCTGTTCTGGCCCCTGATTGTTGCCATCAGCTATGCACGGATTGGCGCCCGCACGACTTTCGCCGCCATCGGACTGGTGGCAGTGTCTGTCATCGGGATTTTTCTGGTGACCATTGCTGCCCGCCAGGGCGCGCTTGGTCAGGTCTTGAATTCCCGTTTTGGCGGTGGAATCAACCCTATCAGTTTTGGCAATCTCGCCCTCCTGGGGGGCATGTTGACGATCGTCGCTGCCATGTTTTTTGTCCGGGAAACACGGGGGGGCCTGGTGGTACTGTTTTTTATCGGTGGAACGGCGGCCGTTCTCATTTCCATGTTGTCGGAAACCCGCAGCAATCTGGTAGCTCTACCCTTCCTTCTGATTGCGCTGGTACCACTAGTCGGTAAAAGACTTCGAATTGCCGGGTTGATTGTTGTGCCAATGCTCGTCGCCGGCGCGATTATCACCAGCGACCGCATGTCCAGCTCGCTCAATGGACTGCTACATGATGGCCAACTGGACTCCGGCATGGAAATTCGCCTGGAGGTCTGGGGGCAGGCGCTGAACATGCTCAGAGAAAGCCCCTGGTCGGGCGCTGGCCTTGGTGGCTATACCCACCGCATAGAATCGGAAGTTGCCGCGGGCAATCTGCCAGAGCATTTCCTGGACTGTTGCACGGGGCATGCGCATAACGATCTGCTGAACAATGCCGCAACCAGCGGTATTCCCGGCATTCTCAGCTGGGCCCTGCTTATTTTCATTCCGCTGGCCATCTTTGGCAGAAACCTGTCCAGCCGCCACGCAGCCACCGCGCACCTTGCGGCGGCTGGCTGCATGGTATCCCTTGGATACTTTTTCTTTGGCCTGACCGAAGCCACCTTCAATCGGACTTTGTTCCTCACCTTCTACCTGCTGGCTGTTAGCTCCATCGCCTCGGCCATGTTTACAGAGTTGAGTGCGTCCTATGTTCGAAACAGGGCCCGCAAGGTGTCTGCCACTATCATCACGAAAAACGAAGAAGACCACATCACCGACTGCTTGAAGTCCGCAAGGCTGGTTGCCGACGAAATTATCGTTCTGGATAGCGGCAGTACTGACAGAACGGTGGAACTGGCCAGAGAGCTTGCAGATGTTGTCGAAGTCACAGACTGGCCTGGCTTTGGCATCCAGAAACAGCGAGCTCTCGAGAAAGCGACAGGAGAGTGGGTGCTGTCACTGGATGCCGATGAGCGTGTCACACCCGAGCTGGCAAGGGAGATCAACGATCACCTGGCAGATCCTGACGCGGACGCGTACAAGCTTCCCTGGGCCGTAACGATTTACGGCAGCCGCCTGGATTTCGGGCGCAGCGGCCGAGCCCCCCTCCGGCTGTTCCGTCGCGAGGGAGTAAGCTTTTCGGACGCCCTCGTACACGAGCGGATACTGATTCCGTCCGGACGCAAGATCAAAACCCTAAGGGGCCGCCTGACACACTATACACACAGGGATTTCGGCCACTCGCTGGAAAAAAGCGCCAAGTACGCCTGGCTTGGCTCACTGGAGAAACATCGCAAAGGCAAGAAGACCCGCACCATGATCTACCCCACCCTGCGGGGCCTGATGACATTCGTGCAGGTGTACTTTATTCGGTTCGGGTTTCTGGACGGTGCTGTGGGCTATCTTACCGCTGTGACGTACGCACAGGTAACGTTCAACAAATATGCAGGGTTATGGACTCTGGACCGGCCGGCCCGCTTCGAAAAGTCGTGACCCCCGAAGGAGCGTCGTTTCCACGCCGACGCTCCCGAACATACGCCTTATTTCGTCATAGTAAGGGAGCCGGGCGCCCAGAGCGGCATCATCGATCTGGAACACCCGGATTTCCGGGAATATCTTTTTCAGGGTAAACAGAGCGGTTGAAGCAAAGCTGTAGAAAGCGAGATAGATTTCCCCGGACAGAGCCACTTCGACCTCGATCGGACGACCGGCCTGCCGTATCTCGAGCGGAAATTCTGCCAGCAAAGCCTCCAACTCTCCCCTGCTTTCCTTTCGGTGCATGAAGTACACCACACGACTATCAGGATGACGCTCCACCACGTGCTGGATTTGCAGTTTCAATTGCTGAAGCCGATCTTCACCACCAAAGGGTTGGCCAAGGAACCCGACCATGGGCGTCTGGCTATTGTCACAGGGCGTTTTTTTGAAAGTTTTACGAAACACCGGGAAATCGTGAACACGCACCTGGACAAGCTCGGAGTTCGGTAACGGAAAGAAGGTGAAGAATGCGATCACCTCCGGAACAACACGATGGATCCTGATCCCCATGGTTCGCAAAAGTCGCTTCTTGGCCGGTGAAATCCGGGAGGCGATGCCCTCGTCGTGAATTGCATGGTAATAGGTTACTGTTGCCAGGCCGTCATCCACGAAAATCAGCTGTTCGCTGTCGAATCCCCGATAAAACACTTCGTGAATCCAGCTGGATTTGTTTCCGATAAACAACCTCTCAATAGTTCGCTTTGAGAGACTCCTGGCAACTGACCTCAGACGAAGGTAAAAGGAACTCTTTTTAAGATAGATGGTTTCGATGCCCTGCCAGCCCAACGCCTCGGCCAGGAAAGCCATTTGTCCCTCGGTCTCGCGATTATCAGGTCTAGCAATGATGAGCAGTGTTTTTTCGGAGCTGCAGCCATAGTGGTAACGAGCCTCGGAGCAACTGATCAGTTGCAGGGGCGTACTCGCAACAAAGACATTGATTGGGCTTGCGGCGCTGATCAAATCGTTCGTTTCCTGGTCGGGATCTTTGCTTGGTCTATCCTGAGCTTTCAGGTGCCATGCGTGCAAGTTCCTTCCGCAACCGGCGCCGGACTTTCAGTTTGCGTAACAGGTTTATCGGCTTTGGCTTGAGTTGGCTACGCTTGTTGATCAGGAAGTCCTCGACCGCATCAAGAACCCGCTTGCTGGAACGACCATCCCGGAAACTGTGCAACTGGTCGCAAAGAGCTCGCGTTTCTTTCATCAGCGGATCGGGATACTGCACCGCCTCTTCGAGAGCTTTCTCAACGTTCGTCACTTCCTGGACATCGATCAGATAGGGCCCCGGCATTTTGGTTCTGAACGTGACCACCGGGCGATCCAGGAACATGAACTCGAACATGATGGACGAGGTATCGCAGAGCATCACATCCGCCTCAGGAAGCAGGGGCAGCAAATCCTCATCGCTTTCGACAAAGCGAAGGTTCTCGCCGCTCAGATTGCGATACTGATCCACAACCGCCGGATCCATCTTCGGATGAAGCGTTACAATGAACTTCCAGCGACCACTTCTGGAGAGCTCGCCGATCTTCTCCACCAGATCCGGAGCTGACGTAACGGACCGGCTGAACGTTGAAGCGTAAAAAACAACCGGCAACTCATTTTCCAGGCGGTTTCGCTTCCCGATTTCATTCCGCGACAGCAATGGATCGAGCTTTGGCCAGCCTGTGTGAGCAACCCCGAAATGCTGGTACCGCTCGGCCAGTTCACGGAACTTTTCCGTGTCTTTAAGGGCATGCGTACAGTAAAGATCAAACCATCCCCGAATTCGGTAATGGTCACTTTCATCTTCGCTGCTATGGCCCCTTTTGTTGCGCGCCATGCCATGGAATACCTCAACCTTGATTCCGGGAAAAAAGTAAGGCACCCAATCACCGGGAACGAAGGTCGCATCCGCGTTGTAGTCCATGACCTCTTTTACGGAAACGAGACGGCGCTCATCGGCCTGAAGTGGAGCTGTTGAGCACCCGGCGACGAACCAGGCAGCCTCATCGCCCCGGCGCCGTATCTCTTCCTGCAGCGGTCGCAGTATTGAATAGGAATAGGGTTGGTTTACAAAAAACAGGTACCGGCGCATTCAAGCCCTGCCCGTCAGCGATTTGTATAGCTCACCCGTCTCAGTGACGGTCTGTGAGGTGTGAAAATGCCGGGCTATCCGTTGCCTCGCAGCCTGCCCAAGAGAGGCCGCCAATTCACGATCTCGGTAAAGCCGCTCAATAGCCGCTGAAAGCCCGGGAGCATTTTTCGGTTCAACCACAATACCGCTGACGCCATCTTCCACCAGCTCCGGCATACCGCCAACACTGGTCACTACCGGCGTCACTCCGTAGACCATCGCCTCGATGACGGCACGGGGCAGTCCTTCCCTTTCCTTCGAGGGAAGCACAAACACATCACTGGCCGCCGCTATGGCCGGCGCATCGTTGCGGTAACCTGTAAAGTGAATCCGCTCGGGGTGAGAAGTGGCAGCGGCCTGCGCCTGAATCTCTTCGTTATCAAGAACGTCTCCCACCAGCAGCAAATGTATATCTACATCCTCAGGCAGCTTATCGATCGCTTCAATCAGGTCATCGAAGCCTTTTCTCGGGGTATTTCTCCCGGTGCAGCACACCACGAAGGCATCTTCCGGAACACCAAACTGTGTCAGGTCGGCCTTGGGCGATTGATACCAGTCCAGGTCGTGCCCTTTGTAGATTCTCTGAAGCTTCCGTTCAGGAATGTGCATCCACAGAAACCGGAGGCTGGCCAGGTAATCCTTGATGGCATCAGCGACACAGACAATCTTGCTGACGCGAGGATGCAGGAAGGTAATCCAGGATTCCGGATTGAGAAAACTGATGTTTCCGATCACACCACGATAAGCGACGATCTTGATATCCGTGCCCCGGGAAGCCCGTAATCCGCAGGCCAGGGCCCGGGGATTATAGGCATGAATGACCTCGTAGTTTTTCTTGGCCAGTTGTTGGCGGATGGACTCGGTGCCCTCTTTGTCAAAGCGGTTCTTCAAGGCCATGGGACAGGCAACCATGCCCTCGTCGACAAGACGCTGATAGTTCCGGCCCTTGGGGTTACACATGACGTCGACGTCGAACCCGGCCTTTCTGAGCCCGATAAAGAGTTCAGTCTCCGGACGATCACAGGCATCCGTAAGACAAAGTATCGACGGAAGCGATCCGCCCTGTTGTGGATTGGTCAAGTGGCCATTCCCCTGTTGTATCCGTTCATGAAATAACTCCAGGCTTTTGCCCGTGCGTCTTCTCCGGCCACCTTTACCAGCGACCGCGAGAAGCGATCAAGATTGGCCTCTTTCCAGCGCGCCGGGGCACTGCCAGTCATCAACCTGCTCTTGTCGAAATCAATCAGAAAGTACTCGTTGCCCCGGACCAGTACATTGAAGCAGTTCAGGTCCGCATGCATGACGCCGGCGTCGTGAAATCGACGAATGGTTTCTCCAATGGACGTCCACGCCCCATTGTCCAGCTCCGAGATAAGGTCAGCCAGGGGCGTGGTGTTCTCCAACCGTTCAATGATGATGGCGGCCCGATACTGAATTGGCGACAGTTTCCGATACCAGGCCGCAACAGGACAGGGTACGGGAAGCCCCTGACTAACCAATTTGTTGAGCAACCGGAACTCTGCAAAAGACCGCACATGCTCCTCGCCGGTGAAGGCGTAGGCGTATCGCGCAAATTTCGCCATCAACCCGCCCCGGCGATATTCTCGAAGCACCAATCTGTCCTCGCCGGCCTGCAAAAACCAGGCGCCGCCGCGGCCCCCGCTGCTTACCGGGCGGGCTTGATTGCCCCAAGAGGCGGAATTGAACCAGTCCTCGGTAACCCTGCCCTCGTAATCCGGGTGAATCAGCATTGCCGAAGCCCTTTCCCGGATACAGATTTCAGACTCCACCATGCTGGGTCCCCGGTCACCGAAATTGAAAGAAGGCACGTACTACCCACTCACGCCGGGACGGAAACGCGCGAGTAAGTTAGAATGGCGGCCAGTTTACCAATGATTGCCGACAAAGCTCCACAGCACCAGGCCACAACCTGAACCGGATCAATATCTGATGAACTCCATCTGCATTCTTCGCCTGTCCGCCATCGGCGACGTGACTCACGTAATACCTGTCGTGCTGAGCCTCCAGGAGCAGCTTCCCGGCGTGAAGATCACCTGGGTTATCGGCAAGATCGAAGCCAAGCTGGTTGGCGATCTGCCCGGCGTTGAATTCATTATTTTCGACAAAAAGGCCGGTCGCAAAGGCTACGCTGAGCTTCGCAGACAAATGTCGGGGCGCAAGTTTGACGCGCTGCTTCACATGCAGGTGGCTTTCCGAGCCAACCTCGCCGCTGTCTGCATTCCGGCCAGGGTCAGGATTGGCTATGACAAGGCCCGCAGCAAGGATCTTCACAGCCTGTTTATAAACCACCGGATCAAACCGGCACCGAAGCAGCACGTGCGAGACTGCCTTGCCAGCTTCCTCGAACCTTTGGACCTCAAGGCCGCGCCGCCGCGCTGGCAGATTCCGTTGAACGATTCAGACCATGAGTTTGCGCGCGAGCAACTGGCTAATGACCGCAAGAACCTTGTAATAAGTCCGTGTGCCAGCCACACACTGCGTAACTGGCCCGCTGAGCGTTACGCACAGCTGGCTGATCACGCGATTCAGAAGCACGGTATGAAGGTGATTCTGGTGGGCAGCCCCGCCCCGTCCGAGGCCGAGTACTGCGCCGCCATCGAAGCCGCAATGAAGGAAAAAGCGCACAACATCTGCGGCAAGGACACCCTGAAGCAACTGACAGCGTTAATGACCCATGCCGACCTCGTGGTAGCGCCCGATACTGGGCCGGCTCATATCGCCAGTGCGGTGGGCACCGATGTCCTTGGGCTGTTTGCCGCAAGCAATCCTTACCGCTCCGGGCCCTATAATTCTCTGGACTGGTGTGTGAACCGGTATCCTGAAGCACTGGAGAAGTTTACCGGCAAAACGGTGGAACAGGCCCGGTGGGGGGCGAAAGCAGAGTTCGAGGGGGCGATGGAGCTGATCACGGTTGCAGATGCCACGAATATGCTGGATCGGTGGGTTGAAGTTAACCCGGTGGCCAAAGCTGAAAGCTGGGTCAGATGAAAGCGTTCATCTGACCCAAAATTTCACTTCCGTGCGGTGTAGTCCTGGTAGGACTTCTCTTCCACGAAACGAGACCCCAGGGCCAGGTTGACCTCTTTTTTGATCGCAGCGCGCTTGTCATTGGTGACGTATACAGCGCGTGCCAGCTCAATAAATCTCGCGCCAAAGTCTTGGGCGGCTTCCTGATCCCGAATATCGTCTTCAATCACCCACAGCTCTTCGTTGACCGCTTTCAGCTGCTTGCGGAGATCGGCGATTTCAGCAGCCTTATCCTTTACCGCCTCGTCCCAGGTAGCGCTCAGCTCATCAAGCTCAAGCCGGACATTCTTGACCTTCGTTTCATCCTTGATGCGCTCGGACTTGATTTCGAGAATGGTGATTTTGTCCAGCACCTCGCCAAAAGATACCGGTACCTTGATAACGTCTGCCATTTGCTCGTCCCGCCAGTAAACAGGGTGTGTTAAACAACAAAGCCGCCGGGCTGAAACAGCAAACGGCGGCCTGCAATTATTCTGGAATCAGCCTTTGACGTGCGTCAGCCAACCGCTGTGCTCAGCCAGCTTGCCCTTGACTGCATCAAAGTACATAGCCTGAAGCTTCTCGGTCACCGGGCCACGCTTGCCGGCACCGATCACACGGCCATCCAGTTCGCGGATCGGCAGCACCTCGGCCGCTGTGCCTGTGAAGAAGGCTTCGTCGGCGATGTAGACCTCATCGCGGGTAATCCGGCGCTCCTTGATCGGAATGTTGAGCTCGCGCGCAAAATCCATGATCGTGGCACGGGTAATACCCTCCAGGCAGGAGGTGAGTTCAGGCGTATGCAGCACACCATCACGCATGATGAAAATGTTTTCTCCGGAGCCTTCGGCAACGTACCCTTCGTTGTCCAGCAGCAGGGCTTCCTCGGCACCACCGGAAATGGCCTCGTTCAGGGCCAGCATCGAGTTAATGTAGTTGCCGTTCGCCTTGGCCTTGCACATGGTGATATTGACGTGGTGGCGCGTGTAGGAGGACGTGCGCACCTTGATCCCCATTTCCTTCGCTTCCGGTGACATGTAGGAAGGCCAGCTCCAGGCCGCAACCATTACGTGCACCTTTAGGTTATCAGCCCTGAGCCCCATACCCTCGGAACCGAGAAACGCCATTGGGCGCAGGTAGGCTTCGTCAAGATTGTTTTCCCGTACCGCTGCACGCTGGGCCTCGTTGATCTCGTCCTTGCTGAACGGCATCTTCATGTTCAGGATGTGGGCGGAACGGAAAAGACGATCCGTGTGCTCTTTCAGGCGGAAAATGGCCGGGCCATTCGCGGTGTTGTAGGCCCGCACACCTTCAAAACAGCCCAGGCCGTAATGCAGGGTGTGAGTCAGGACGTGGGTCTTGGCATCCCGCCAGGGAACCATTTCACCATCCATCCAGATAACGCCATCGCGATCAGCCATCGACATTCTTCATTGCTCCTAAAAAAGCGTTTTTCGGGGGAACCGGCATTCTAGCAGGAAAATCTGCCGGAATTGAATTTGCCTCAGGCCTCAATCATCACTTTTTTCCACATGGCGCGGATGTAGTCACGCTCTTGTGAGAAGGCATCACCCTCCACCTGACTATTGAGGTTCTGGAGCGCCCGTCGGTGGATGGTGGAGCGAAGGGCGATGAAGGTTTCCCTGAGTTTTTCGGCATCTTCCACAGCCATCACCCCGGCGCGCCCCAGCTCCTCCATCTGGCGAATGTTATCGGACCACTGGGTCAGCTCCGGGTGCTCAGCGGACCACGCCAGCATCAGGTACTGGACGATAAACTCGATATCAACGATGCCGCCGGTATCATGCTTGATATGAAACACCTCGTCCTGCCGGCTTTCCGGCGTGGCCAGACTGGCCCGCATCTTCTCCCGCATTTCGACCACCTCGTTCCGGAGTTTTTCACGGTCACGGGGCTGACAAAGGATCTCGTGGCGTATGGATTCAAAAGCTTCAAGGGTCTCCGTGCATCCGGCGACGCCCCTGGCACGGGCAAGCGCCTGATGCTCCCAGGTCCAGGCGTCCTCGCGCTGATATTTTTCGAAGGCCTGCAAAGTACTGACCAGCAGCCCGGAGTTACCGGACGGCCTCAAGCGCATATCGACCTCATAAAGCTGCCCCGAGGGCGTCTGGGTGTTGAGGATGTGGACGATCCTTTGGCCAAGCCGCGTGTAAAAAACCGCATTGTCGATGGGCTTTTCACCGTCGGTGGCCAGCTCCGGATCAGCTTTGTGCACAAACACCAGGTCAAGATCGGAGGTATAGCCCAGTTCGATCCCGCCCAGCTTGCCATAGCCAATGATGGCAAAATCGGTTTCACAGGCGGAGCCATCTTCCCGGCGCGGATAGCCGTGGCGGCTGACCAAGTTGGCGAAGGCTACGTCCACCACATGATCCAGAACAACCTCGGCGATCCAGGTGAGGTAGTCACTGACCTTCATCAACGGCAATGTGCCTTTCAGTTCGGACGCCGCAACCCGCAGGATATGGGCTTTCTTGAAATGCCGCAGTGACTCCATCTGCTCTTCCAGATCCTCAAACGGAATCCGAAGCATCTGCTGGCGCAAATCATCCTGCAATTCTGCTTTCGCGGGTGGGCTGTACAGGCTCTCGGCGTTCAACAACTCATCCAGCAGGAGCGGTGTTTCCGCCAGCTGCCTGGCAATCCAGGGGCTCTCACTGCACAACCGCACCAGTTGGGTACAGGCGCCCGGATTTTCCAGCAGCAACACCATGTAGGCCGTGCGACGCAGTATGGCTTCCACGAGCTGCAACACCCTGGACAGGGTCTCGGACGGGTTATCCACCTGGGTGAGCGCCTCAAGCAGCATGGGCATGAACTGATTGAGTCGCCGGCGCCCCTGGGTCTGTAGATTCTGAACAGTCCTGTTTTCACGAAGTTCAGCCAGCTCCGCCAACGTAGCACCGGGGTCTTCATAGCCCCGCGATTTGAGCCAGTCGGCTGCGGCCGCCTCTTCCATTTCGGAAAGCCAGAGCTCGAACCACCCCTCTTCGAGGGCCCCCTGCCCCTCATCTTCGTCATCTTCCGTGGTGATAATGTTGGAAAAATGCGTGGCGACCCGCTCCCGGTGTTCTCTGAGGCACTGTTCGCAGGCCTGCCAGTTCTCGAAATCCATAATTGTGGCGACCCGTGTCCGGGACAGCTCATCTTCCGGCAGCAACTGGGTTTGCTTGTCTTCCATACCCTGGAGCGCATGCTCCAGGTTTCTCAGAAACACATAGGCGTCGCGAAGCTCACCAACCACCGGCGACGGCAACAGCTCGAGCTCTTCCAGCTCTTTCAGGATGACCAGCAGCTCCCGCTGCTGAAGCTCCCTGTCCCGGCCACCGCGAATGAGCTGGAATGCCTGAACCACAAACTCGATCTCTCGGATACCGCCGCTACCCAGCTTGATATTGTTTTCGAGCCCCTTTCTGCGCACCTCCCGGCCAATCATGGCCTTCATGCTGCGCAGGGACTCGAACGCGCTGAAATCGATGTACTTGCGGTAAACGAAGGGGCGCAGCGTCTCCATGAGCACCTGACCCGCCCTTTGATCGCCCGCCACCACCCGGGCCTTGACCATGGCGTACCGCTCCCAATCCCGCCCCTGGTCCTGATAGTAGGTTTCCAGAGCAGCAAAACTCAGCGCCAGCGCGCCACTCTGACCATAAGGCCGGAGACGCATGTCCACCCGGAACACAAAACCGTCTGCCGTAATCTGGTCCAGAGCCTGAATCAGCCGCTGGCCAAGGCGAACGAAGAACTGCTGATTATCCAGTGAGCGCCGCCCGCCAACGGTTTCCCCCTTGCTCGGAAAGGCAAAGATAAGATCAATGTCCGAGGAGACGTTCAGCTCCCGACCACCCAGCTTACCCATACCCAGCACCACCATTTTCTGGTCGGTTTCCTGTCCGGTTACCGGGTCGGCCCCTCGAGGCGTACCGTATTGCTCGCAGGCGTCCTGGTATAGCCAGCTGAGCGCTCCATCAATACAGATATCGGCAAATACACTCGTCGCCGCCATGGTCTCAGCCAGGTCCGCCCATCGCATCAGATCCCGCCATATAATCCGGAACTGGGTCTCCATGCGGAATTGTCTGAGGGCCGAATGCAGGCCAGGCTCACCGTCAACTTCAGAGAGGTACTCCTGCCATCGACTTTCCAGATAGTCCGGAGTGGTTGGCTCAGTCAGCGAACGAGAGGCCATCAATGCCTCTACCTGATCGGCATGGCGTTCCAGGGTCTGACGGAGGAACAGGCTGCGGGAGATCGCAGTAGCCACCACGGTGTCATCCATACCCTCCGGTGAGGTCAACCAGGCCGGAACTCCTTCCGGGAACACTGATTCCCAGCACCCGGCGACATCATCCGCCAGCGGTTTCGGAAGGCTGTGCCATGGCTCGGACATAATGCAAACCCCTGTCTCTCTGTTATATTTCGGGTACTGTATAACGAACTTACCCGCAACTGAACAGGCCGCAGACACGGATGCAACGAAACCGCCGCCCACTGAATCCGGAGCACCAGGAAACTCACTTGCCCATGGGCGGGATGATTCGGAGACGGATGAAGCGCCTCTTTGCGATTCTGGGCGGGCTGCTATTGGTGCAGGTCCTGATCATCTGGGCGGTCGAGGACCTGGAACTATTCGAGGCCGCCTGGCTGACCATGACCACGCTGGTGACCGTTGGCTACGGCGACTATGCGCCCCAGACCATGATCGGGCGTTTCAGCACCATTGTGCTGATGTTTATCACTTCAATTACCTTGCTGACACTGATCGTCAGCGACTATATCGAATACCGGTTCTACCGCCGGGAACGCATTTTGTCAGGAAGGTGGACCTATAAAATGAATGACCACATCATCATTATTAACACCCCCCAACATGGCGGCGACCAGTACTTCATGAGGTTCGCCTCCCAGATTCGTGCTATTCCGGGCTACCAAACCATTCCCATCATGATCCTGACTCGCCAGTTCCCGATGGGACTGCCCACCGAACTTTCGGACATCGGAGTTGTGCACTACCACGGTGCAGGCTTTGATCCGGAAGCACTGAAAGCCGTTCACGCCGGCAGTGCGCGTCATATCATCGTGCTTGCAGCCGATGAAGCCGATGCCTCTTCCGACAGCCTCACCTTCGATATTGCGCATCGGCTTACCGAGCTGAATCTCGGGAACCACACAATCGTGGAGTGCGTCAACGACGAAAACAGGGGCCGCTTCAAGGCGCTCGGCGTGCGCACAACCATCCGTCCGGTCCGGACTTACCCCGAAATAATGGTGCGCTCGGTTGTAGCGCCCGGCTCAGAGAAAGTGCTGGAAGACCTGTTCAACTACGAACATGACCATCCCCATCGCTATGACCTGACGCTGGACGATCTCAACTGGGCCGACATAGTGAGCGCCCTGGTCAGGCATGGCATCGGGACGGCGCTCGCCTACATTGACAACGACAATGAAGTCATCTGCCACCCGCCGACCAACGAGGAAATTGAAGGCAAGGGATTGATCGTGCTGGTCAAATCCGCCGAAACGCCAGAGGTCTCTGTGGTGGAGGAAGCGCTGGAGCGATACCGGGTATTCCTGAAGCAGTGGCGCGCTCATGCCGCTGCCCGGGAAACCGGCGAAGCGGAGGAGCCGGCAAAGAACAACTCAACCCGTTAAAGGCCGCCTGACTTTGCGACCCAATCGTTAGTGCTCGGCAGTGGCCAGCCGCAATTGGAGAACGCCGAGCTCCGTCGAGTCCGCGGCGAGCTGACGGACAGAGCACCCCTCTGCCAACTGTCCAATCACATACTCCCAGATCGCATCGCACCCCGCGCTACCGACTGCTTTCGCTACAGGCGAAAAGTCATACTGGTCTACAGGAAACGGCCTATCCAGCAGCCAGCAGGCTCCCAACGCCTTTAGAAAGGCTGTAACTGTTAGAGGATCATTGCCACTGGGCAGCTCAGGGCGATATAGACCAGCAAGAAAATAGCCCTGCTCGGCCTTGCTCACGAGGTTCAGGAAAACGGGCACCTCCCGCGCCAGCTCAAGTGCCCACGCCACCAGCCTTGAGCCGTCCCCTTTTTTTAACTCAAACTCCACTTCGTGCAGCGGCCAGCTCGCTTCATTGCCGGCAACAGTGCCGGAATCCACGGCTACTTCAATCAAAGTCTCGCCATCTTCCAGCCACAGTTCCTGGCGCTGAAAATTGGTCTCGAATGCCACCTGAAGAATGCTCAGGTCCAGCTCGGACTTCAGCGGGGTCTCTTTCAATAATGACAAATCCAGCCCCGGACCGGAAACCGGCCACTCCCATTCTTCACGACGGTGAGCGCCATCAACGAACTCGCCACGGGTTTTCAGGGTCTGGATGTAATCATTGCCGGCTTTGCGGACCCTGAGGGCAGCTCTGGCCTGATTCAGGTCGGCATTGGGCGTATCAAAATAGCGATTGACCAGGGATTTGGTCTTGCCGGGCTGCACTTCGGGGCGAGCTGATAACCATTCCACTGCTCGCGACTGTGCCTCGTCCGAAACACTGAGCTTGATTTCCAGTTCGGTAGCCATTTCAACGGACCTGTTTTTCGGGATTCATAAACGCAAAAACCGGCGACCCAGGGGTCGCCGGTTTTCATACTACAGGATTAGCCGATTGGCTGATCAGAAGTAGTAAACAGCACCGAGAGCTGCGATGGACTGCTCGTCGCCAGACGCGCCTTCCAGGCTGTACTCGTTAGCTGCGTCGGCACCAGACAGGTAGCCTTCGAAGTAAACATACATGTGGTCAGACACGTTGTGCAGAGCCTGCAGGATAACGGTGTCTTTCTTGTCGCCAGAGGCATCGTCGTCCAGCATCTGATAAGACAGAGCGAACTGGTTAGCGCCCATGGTGTAAACACCCATCACGCCAACGATGTCGTTCACATCTTTACGAGTCTGGTATTCACCGATAACGCTGAAGTCGCCAGCGCTGTAGGTTGCAGTCAGACCGTAGCTGTTTTCGTTGTTGTCGGCTGCAGCGCCGCCGTCGTTAGAGTCCATACCAAAAGACACTTCAAGAGCGTCTACAGCGTAAGTCGCAACCAACTGGTAAGGATAGGACTTGTCTGCACCACCCTTGGTGTCGTTGTCGCCGTTAACCTGAACAGCGGCAGCAACAGTCAGACCGCCGAAAGACGGGGACATGTACTGGACCAGATCGCCTTCACCAGTGGAGTAGTTACCAAAGATGTCGGAGCCAACTTCGTGGAAGTTACCGATCTTAACGATGGCGCTCTCGTATACGGAGTCGTCAGAACCAACCCAAACCTGACCAAAGCTGTCGCCCTTAACACCGATGTACGCTTCGTCCAGGGCGTCGATGCCGTTGCTGCTTGATTTATCATCGGCGTTGATGCCTTCGAGCTCAAGCTTGAAGAAACCGGTGATGCCCGGTGCAATTTCATGGTCGTGCTTCACGCCCAGGGTAGAGCCGTTATCAGCGTGCTCAACAGTAGAGCCGGCGCCATCAACGTTTGTGTGGGTCAGAACGTACTGGATGTTACCGTATACAGACGGCATGGAATCCATCTTGGCGGCCAGTTCGGAAGCTGACATTTCAGACTGTGCGAAAACACTGCCAGAGAAGGTGGCGGCTGCAATAGCAGATGCGATGAGCGTTTTTTTCATGTTGCGTCTTCCTTTTTGAGTTAACTCAGGTTTTAGCGACGGGTTCTTATCCCGATTTTGTAAGGCTTCACCAGTCAGGCTGGATGAGGCCGATTCTGCATTACCCCCATGTCAGTTTGATGACAGAGAAGTAACTTTTCTTCTTTTTCGAATAAATCCGGAGAATTCCAGATCTATACAGCTCAAACACTTACAGAACTTTCTTAAAGCTCTGAATGATGAAACTGTTTTAATACAATAATTCTCATTTTGCAAATTAACTGCGGTGCATTTTTAGCTCTTTTGGCAGCAGAAAAGCAAGTATTTATGCTAATTCACACTCATGAGCTGCGTTACAGTTGCGTTTCAAATCCGAGGCCAGATTCACATTAACGCTTTATAAACAAAACGTTAGAATATCCGCGCCCAAACCTGAAAAGGACTCGCACTCTAATTCTGCACCATAAAAGGCCCGCATGACGGCCTTCGCACAATACTAGTGCAAGTACTTACGCACGCTTTTTTCTGCTCTCAAGCAGGAACGTGACAGGGCCGTCATTGATCAGACCAACCTTCATGTCCGCGCCAAACTTGCCCTCACTCACCTTGTCCGGCCCTAACTGTGATCGCGCATCCGTCAGAAACGATTGGTACAGCTTGATGGCAAGATCCGGTTCAGCAGCGAGAGAAAAGCCCGGCCTGGTCCCGGATGACGTATCTGCCGCCAAAGTAAACTGTGGAACAACAAGGAGGGAACCACCGATATCCGACAGGCTGCGATTCATCCGGCCTGCGTCATCGGGAAACACACGGTAAGTGAGGATTTTTCGGCAGAGTTCCCTTGCCTCGCGCTCTCCATCTTCCTTTTCAACGCCCAGCAACAACAGAACGCCAGGGCCAATCGAGGCTATCTGCTCACCGTCCACGGCAACACTGGCTTGCGACACTCGCTGGATCAATCCTTTCATCAACTGCCTTGGGGACGATTGAACAGGCAAACATTAAGATCGAGCAAGAGTGTATCCATGGCGGTTACGGGCCGCAACCCTGAAAACGGGATTCAACCGGCACTTTTATCAGTTTTCGCCACAACCGACTCAACACCCCGAATCAGAGCATCGACAATGGCGGGCTCGGAAGCGGAGTGACCCGCATCCCGAATAATCTGGAACTCTGCCTCGGGCCAGGCTTCACTGAGCGCCAGGGCATTATCCAACGGGCAGACCATATCGTACCGTCCGTGAATAATAATCCCCGGGATGTCCACCAGGCGGCCTGCATCGCGGATGATCTGGTCCGGCTCGAGAAAAGCGGAATTCATGAAATAGTGGCATTCAATGCGGGCCAGGGCGATGGCCACGTGGGGATGGCCAAAGTGCTCAACCACCCTGGGGTTCGGGTGCAGCGTCGCACACCTGCCCTCCCAGACCGACCAGGCCTTCGCCGCCTGGATCTGCTCCAGCTCGTTGGAACTGGTGAGCTTGCGATAGTAGGCCGAAACCATGTTAGCCCGTTCGGCTTCCGGAATCTGCGCCTCGAAGTCAGACCAGTAATCCGGAAACACCCGGCTCGCCCCCTCCTGATAAAACCAGTGAATATCCCGCGGCCGACAGAGAAAAATCCCACGAAGAACCAGTCCCGACACCCTTTCCGGATGGGCCTGGGCGTATACCAGGCTGAGAGTCGATCCCCAACTGCCACCAAACAGAAGCCACTTGTCGATACCGAGAAACGAACGCACCACTTCCATGTCTTCAACCAGCTTGTCCGTGCTGTTGCCTTCGAGCTCTGCCAGGGGGCTGGACCGCCCGGCACCGCGCTGATCCATCAGAATGATCCGGAATCTCTCGGCGTCGAAAAAGCGCCGATGGTAGTCTTCACAGCCGCCACCGGGGCCGCCGTGGACCACCAGAACAGGTATCCCGTCCGGGTTCCCGCTTTCCTCAACGTAGAGTTCATGGGGAGGATCAACGGCTATGCGATGCTGGGCATTGGGCTTGATTTCCGGGTAGAGGGTGAGCATGAAACGCTCCGCGTGAAGGATTTAACCGGAGTTTAGCTTAACACCACAAAAAAAGGGCCAGATGAAACATTCATCCAGCCCTTGTTACCCATGCTCGATAAGAGCCGGGGGATTACTTCTTGTTGGCGCGCTTGCGCTCGTTTTCGGTCAGAAGCTTCTTGCGCAGCCGGATGGACTTCGGGGTTACCTCAACCAGCTCGTCGTCATCGATAAACTCAAGCGCCTGCTCGAGGGTAAATTTGATCGGCGGCACGAGCCCGATCACTTCATCCTTGCCAGAGGCACGCATGTTATCCAGCTTTTTGCCCTTGGTGGGGTTAACCACCAGGTCGTTGTCACGGCTGTGGATGCCACACAACTGTCCCTCATAGATTTCCTGCCCCGGATCGAGGAAGAGCTTGCCCCGGCTCTGCAGGGTTTCCAGCGAGTAGGTCAGTGCGGTACCTGTGGCCATAGACACGATGACACCGTTCTGGCGGCTGGTGACATCGCCCACCTTGATCGGGCCGTAATGGCTGAAGGTAGAGGTCAGGATGCCAGTACCCGAGGTCATGGTCAGGAAAGTGTTCCGGAAACCGATGAGGCCTCGGGCGGGAATGGTGTACTCAAGGCGCATACGCCCCTTTCCATCCGGCACCATATTGGTCAGATCGCCCCGGCGCAGGCCCATCTGCTCCATGATCGGCCCCTGGTGCTGCTCCTCAATATCAACGATAACGCTCTCGTACGGCTCCTGCTTGACACCGTCAACCTCGCGGATCACAACTTCAGGCCGCCCTACGGCCAGCTCGAAATTCTCGCGGCGCATGTTTTCGATCAGCACTGACAGGTGCAGCTCCCCACGACCGGACACCTTGAACTTGTCAGCCGAATCGCCTTCTTCAACGCGCAGCGCAACGTTGTGCAGCAACTCCTTTTCCAGACGTTCCTTGATGTTCCGGCTGGTAACGTATTTGCCTTCCTTTCCGGCGAAGGGCGAATCGTTCACCTGGAACGTCATGGATACCGTCGGCTGATCCACGGTCAGCGGCGGAAGCGCTTCAACGTTGGCCTGGTCACAGAGGGTGTCGGAGATGAACAGCTCGTCCATGCCGCTGACACAGACAATATCGCCAGCCTGGGCTTCGTCGACTTCAACACGCTGAAGACCGGAGTGGCCCATAATCTTCAGAATACGACCGTTACGCTTCTTGCCGTTGGCGCCGATGGCGGTCACCGGCGAATTGGTCTTCACCTTGCCGCGCATGATGCGGCCAATGCCGATGACACCCAGAAAGCTGTTGTAGTCCAACTGGGAGATCTGCATCTGGAACGGGCCGTCCGGATCAACATTCGGAGCTGGTACGTGATCAACGATCGCCTGGAACACGGCATCCATGTTGTCATCCAGATTCTCGTGATCCATTCCGGCAATGCCGTTCAACGCACTGGCAAACACAATCGGGAAGTCCAGCTGCTCATCGGTGGCACCGAGGTTGTCGAACAGGTCGAACACCTGATCCACCACCCAATCAGGGCGCGCACCCGGGCGGTCAATCTTGTTTACCACCACAATCGGGCGAAGCCCTGCGGCAAATGCTTTCTGGGTAACGAAACGGGTCTGAGGCATGGGGCCGTCGATGGAGTCGACCACCAGCAGCACACAGTCCACCATGCTCATGACACGCTCAACCTCACCACCAAAATCAGCGTGGCCCGGGGTGTCGACAATGTTAATGTCGTAGCCATTCCATTTCAGGGCGGTGTTTTTCGCCAGAATGGTAATGCCCCGTTCCTTTTCCTGATCGTTGGAATCCATGACCCGCTCGCTATCGAGCTCCTTCCGATCCAGGGTGCCGGATTGGCGCAAGAGCTGGTCTACAAGGGTAGTCTTACCATGGTCAACGTGGGCGATGATGGCGATATTACGAAGTTTTTCAATCACAAAAATATTCCTGCGGCATGCACTCAATGACCTGAGAAGGTCGATCGCAGGGGGAATCCCAGCACATGCCGTCTCAAATCCGTAAAATGAACTCATTCACCGGAGCTGGCTGCCCGGCACCCTGCATGGTGCTTTCCGATCCATGATCAGGAAATGACAGGGTAAAAAATGAAGCGGCGCGCAGTATAGCGAAAAGTCGGTGTCGTTAATATGAAGAAAAACGCCTATTCTATATTCGGAACGGATGCACCTGATCAGGGCAAAAACCCGATAAACGCACCAACAAGGTGCACCATTTGAGTGCAGGTTTTCGCCATAGGGCGAGCATTTTCCTCCCAATATGCCCCAAACCCTTGCAGTTGCGCTGTTCTGGAGCATGCCCTAAAAATTGGCAAGCGCCTTGCTTTATCGAAATCAGCCGAAATTTACAGGTAAGACGCAACAGCATTTGCTAAGCTGCGCGAACCTGAGAAACAGATCGGAACCCGTTAGCCCGGGCGATCCGGCGCCACGAACATGAATACAGCCGCCTGTGCGGTATAACTTACGGAGCATGCACAATGTCCAAGACAGTTGATTTGATCAAAGAACACGAAGTCAAATGGGTTGACCTGCGCTTCACTGACAGCCGCGGTAAAGAGCAGCACGTAACACTGCCTGCCACCGAAGTAGATGAAGACTTTTTCGCAGACGGCAAAATGTTTGACGGCTCCTCCATCGCGGGCTGGAAAGGCATCAACGAATCCGACATGATCCTGATGCCGGACGACGAGACCTCTGTACTCGATCCGTTCACCGAAGAAACCACCGTGAACATCACCTGCAACATCGTAGAGCCTTCTACCATGCAGGGTTACGAGCGTGATCCGCGCTCTGTTGCCCGTCGTGCAGAAGAATACCTCAAGTCCACCGGCATCGCCGACGGCGCCCTGTTCGGCCCGGAGCCGGAATTCTTCGTGTTTGACTCCGTAAAGTGGAACGTAGACATGCAGGGCGCGATGTACCACATCCACTCTGAAGAAGCTGCCTGGGTTTCCGGCGAAGATTTCGACCGCAACAACATCGGTCACCGCCCTGGCGTAAAAGGCGGCTACTTCCCGGTTCCCCCGGTTGATAGCCTGCACGACCTGCGTGGCGCCATGTGTGCCGCCATGGAATCCATGGGCCTGGACATCGAAGTACATCACCACGAAGTCGGCACCGCCGGCCAGTGTGAAATCGGTGTTGGCGCCAACACGCTGACCAAGAAGGCCGACGAAGTTCAGATCCTCAAGTACTGCGTGCACAACGTTGCCCATGCCTATGGCAAGACTGCCACCTTCATGCCCAAGCCGGTTGTCGGTGACAACGGTTCCGGCATGCATGTTCACATGTCCCTGAGCAAAGACGGCAAGAACCTGTTCGCCGGTGACAGCTACGCTGGCCTGAGCGAAGCCGCTCTGTACTACATTGGTGGTGTTATCAAGCACGCCAAGGCCATCAACGCCTTCACCAACAGCTCCACCAACTCATACAAGCGTCTGGTTCCGGGCTTCGAAGCGCCGGTTATGCTGGCCTACTCTGCCCGTAACCGCTCAGCGTCTATCCGGATCCCGTACGTGAACAGCCCGAAGGCGCGTCGTATCGAAGTTCGCTTCCCAGACCCGTCTGCCAACCCGTACCTGGCCTTCGCAGCACTGATGATGGCCGGCCTGGACGGCATCCAGAACAAGATCCACCCTGGCGATGCCATGGACAAGGATCTGTACGACCTGCCGAAGGAAGAGGCCCTGAGCATCCCGACGGTTGCCGAGACTCTGTCCGAAGCTCTGGACTGCCTGGAAGCAGACCACGAGTTCCTGACTCGCGGCGGCGTATTCACCGAAGACATGATCGCAGGCTACGTTGGCCTGAAGCGTGGTGAAGTCGAGAAGCTGAACATGACGACCCACCCGATCGAGTTCGATCTGTACTACTCCTGCTAATAACCTCTTCCCAGAGGTTCAGCAGACAAGCCCCGCCCCGTGCGGGGCTTTTTTGTGAGCGAAAGCACAGTGCCTGCAGCCCTTAACGATATGTAACCAACATCCTGGCGACAGGCGTTGAAAACACCCCGGGCCCCGCCGATAATCGGGGAAACCCAATAACAGGTGAGCTTATGAATCCAAAGTCTGGATTGTGTGCCGGCCTTCTGTTTTTTCTGGTAACTCCGGTCTTTGCCGAGGTTTACCGCAATGTCGATTCCTACGGCAACGTGACCTACTCTGACGAGCCCAGCGAAGGCTCTGAAACGGTAGAGGTCAAGCCGGTCACCACAATCACCCTGCCCAAGCCAGAGGTGGTCCAGGAAACCGACAAACTCAGAGAAGAAGTTCAGCGAGAAGGCGCTGCCTACGAAAGCGTTTCTTTCGCCTATCCGGATAACAACCAGGCGTTCCACAGTGGCAGCGGCGATGTTCAGTTTGAGGTTCGCAGCACCCCTGGCCTGCAACCTGGGCACAAATACGAGGTGACCCTCGACGGCCAGCCTGTGGGTCAGAGCTCCTCCGGCTCGATTACCGTCAAAAACGTGTTCCGTGGAACCCATGAAGCTCGCGCACATATCGTGGATGAAAACGGGGTTCAGGTGAAAACCGGCTCTCCGATCACATTTACTGTTCACCGCCCTTCCGCTTTGAACTGACCCTGCCAATCCGGCTGCGCGCACTATCATGGTGCGCGCGCACCAGAAAAAAGCCATACTCTGATCAGCAACGGGGCGAATATACCGGGCTGTTCAGAGGCATGTTCCCGATTTGCACCAGCTTACGGCACTTTTCAGCGCCAATAGGCCCCTCTGCCCGCACTTTGCCCACTCATTTGTGAACCTGGCTCAAAGTGGTTCGCTTTTTGCAAAACTCCGGAAGTCACTTTATGTCGAACCAACGGGATTCACGCATGGCACTGCCCTCGGCCCATCCAACGGGATACAAGAGCATTCTCGACAGCCTCACCACGGCTGTTCTCGTGCTCGAGGATAGCCTGGCTATCCAGTACCTCAACCCGGCCGCAGAAAGCCTGTTCGAAACCAGCATGACCCGCAGCCAGGGCCAACCTTTCCAGGATATTCTGGTCGAATCCGAAGACGCCCTGAAAACCCTTTTCGCCGCCGTTCGGAACGGGCAATCCTACACTCGCAGAGAGGCTGAGTTTCTGCTTACGAGCGGTTCACGACTTACGGTGGATTATTCCGTAACGCCTATCAGCCTGGAGCCGACGGAACTGCTGATCGAAATCCAGCCCAGGGACAGGCTGATGCGGATCAGCCGTGAGGAAGACATCATCTCCCAGCAGGAGACCACCCGTATCCTGGTGCGGGGCATGGCCCACGAGATCAAGAATCCGCTGGGCGGCATCCGGGGCGCAGCCCAGCTGCTTGACCGGGAACTCAGCAGTGAAGACCAGCGGGAATACACGCGGGTCATCATTGACGAGGCGGACCGCCTCAGAAGCCTTGTTGACCGGATGCTGGGCCCCAACAAGGCACTGAAGCTGGCGCCGACCAACATCCATGAAATCCTGGAAAGAGTGGGCACCCTGCTCGAGGCGGAAAGCAAAGGGCGACTGAATTTCGAACGGGATTACGACCCCAGCATTCCCGAGTTCAAGGGCGACAAGGAACAACTCATTCAGGCGTTCCTGAATATTGCCCGGAACGCCATGGAGGCGGCTTTTGAAAACCAGGGCGGTCACAGCTCTGAAGAGCCTCCGACCATTACCTTCCGCACCCGCACCCTGCGTCAGTTCACCATTGGCAACCGCCGCCACAAACTGGTGTGTCGGGTCGACGTGATCGACAACGGACCCGGAATTCCGCCGGAGCTGGTGCAGAACATTTTCTATCCGATGATCAGTGGCCGTGCCAGTGGCACCGGTCTGGGGCTCTCCATCACCCAGAGCATCATCGGTCAACACCGCGGACTGGTTGAATGCGAAAGCGAACCAGGCCGAACCGACTTCATCATCTTCCTGCCTCTGGAGGACACCCCATGAGCCAACCGGCGAACGTCTGGATCATAGACGACGACCGCAGTATTCGCTGGGTGCTGGAGCGCGCCCTTAACCAGGCCGGTATGCAGCCCCGAGTTTTTGACAGTGGTGAAAGCATCATGATGCGGCTGGAGCACGAACAGCCGGATGCCATCGTCAGCGATATCCGCATGCCCGGCGTTGACGGCATCACCCTGCTTTCCCAGATTGTGGACGTTCACCCGGACGTGCCCGTGATCATAATGACCGCCCACTCGGACCTCGAGAGTGCGGTAACCAGCTACCAGACCGGCGCGTTTGAATACCTTCCCAAGCCCTTCGATGTGGATGACGCCGTGGCGCTGGTCAAACGCGCTGTGGCCCATAGCCACGAGAAGCGGGCCAGTGGTGAGCCTCAGGCCGAGATGGCCCAGCGAAACGCCGAAATTATTGGTGAAGCACCGGCCATGCAGGAAGTTTTCCGCGCCATTGGCAGGCTGTCCCACTCCAATATTACCGTGCTGATCAACGGCGAGAGCGGCACAGGCAAGGAGCTGGTGGCTCAGGCACTGCATAACCACAGCCCCAGGGCCAACCACCCGTTCATTGCCCTGAACATGGCCGCCATCCCCAAAGATCTGATTGAATCCGAACTGTTTGGCCACGAAAAAGGTGCCTTTACCGGTGCCGGCGCCGCCCGCCAGGGTCGTTTTGAACAGGCGAACGGCGGCACCCTTTTCCTCGATGAAATCGGCGACATGCCCGCGGACACCCAGACCCGACTATTGCGGGTTCTGGCCGATGGCGAGTTCTACCGCGTAGGTGGCACCACCCCGATAAAGGTGGATGTGCGCATCATCGCGGCAACGCACCAGGATCTGGAGAAGCTGGTCCAGGCGGGCACCTTCCGTGAAGACCTCTTCCACCGCCTGAACGTTATTCGCGTGCACCTGCCTAAGCTGGCCGAGCGTCGGGAAGACATCCCCCGCCTGATGCAGCACTTTCTGAAACGGGCCGCAAAAGAGCTGGCCGTTGAGCCGAAGATCCTGCGCGAAGAAGCGGAAGAATACCTGACCACCCTGCCCTGGCCGGGCAACGTCCGCCAGCTGGAGAACACCTGCCGCTGGCTGACCGTCATGGCCAGCGGTCGCGAGATCCACATTGATGACCTGCCCCCGGAATTGCTGCACCAGGCAGAAACACCGACCACCGGGACAACCTGGCAGGAAGGCCTTAAAAACTGGGCCGAACAGGAACTCAAGCGGGGCAAGAAGGGCATTCTCGATACGGCCGTGCCCGAGTTCGAGAAAATCATGATCGAGACTGCCCTGAAACACACCGGCGGCAGACGCCGTGATGCGTCAATACTGCTGGGCTGGGGACGGAATACTTTGACCCGGAAGATCAACGAACTGGGGATGGATCATCCGGAACACGAAGACGACTGACGATTGGCGAACCGCCGGGGTTCGTTGATGTTTTGGGGCAGGACTCAGGTCCTGCCCTTTTTTTATCGTTCCTGCCAGTAGATCACTCTGTCGTGGCCCCGATAGACGCCGAAGGTTGCCAGCCCAACCGGATCTTCGAGAGTGCCATCATCATTCCAATCAAACTCCAACCAGGCATCGACATTCCAGACCAACGAATCGGTTCCACGGGTTCCGTTCGGCACGAGTTCCAGCGGCGGAGCCTCGCCCATTGAGAAGGTGTCACTCGGAGGCGCACCGGCACTGAGCGAATGATGGTTTGCCGAATTGGTCAAATCAGCCGTATTCCAGGTTGTGCAGCTATCATTCATGTGGGTCATGAAACGGGATCCGTCCCAGTATTCAAGTCTGAACGGCATTGGGAGTGATCCAATGTTTTCAGGACCGTAGACATTGTCCAGGGAGAACCGGCCATAACGGATATCGAACGCGGCCACCGGCGTGAACGGGTAGGGAGCAGCGGCGGCCGCGACACCATCGGAGTCAACCAGGCTGGTCACAGAAAATTCAAGCTGGGGAGCGAATGGCGCAATCTGGGCATCGGTAGTTTTGTTATACGCGAAGCTGTCAGACGCAGAGAAATCATAACGCATCAACCCCGAGCCCAAAGATGACACCGGAGCTGTGAGGCTGCCGCCAAACTCGGTTGGAGAGAGCGCCATAAAAGCGCCAACCCTGTCGACGGCTGCAGAGTCGGAGCTTGGATACAAGCGGTTGATATCAGATGCCACAAGCTTCTGAAAGCCAGTGAATGTGTAGTTCAGGGTGCGAGTTCCCTGCACAGATAGCGGCTCAATGGTCAACGACGGCGTGACCAGCCAGTCAAAGGCTTCTCCGGTGTAAGCAAGAGGAGAGCCGGTCGAGCACTGCGCTTCAAACTCGCCGGGGTCGACGGATACCTGAAAACGATCAGGATAAAAGCGTCCGATCGGCAGACTACTCCCACTGGGGACATCTCGCCCCAGATAGCTTCCTGGCAGGGGAGAAGCCTCAAAACGGAAAACACCGACCTCCGAGACCTCAGCTCCCACAATTTCTTCCGCCGATGAAGACCTTGTATGGGAATAGCTGACCGGCGAAACGGAGCCGGATGCTCCGCCAGCTGGTTGAACCAGCGTAGTGGACAACGGAATATCGAGTAATCGGAAGTTCGGCGTGATCGGATTACCCTGGCACAGGTCACCATCACCATTCTGCTCCCAGCCTACAGCGGTAATCGAGAGATCAAACGACTGTCCGGCTTTCCTGAATGCAGGACAGGTCGAGTCTCCGGCCGGACAATCACCCGCCGATGTCACACAGAAGCCAGCTGGAACACTGACAAAACTGTCAGCTCCCGGCATTTGCAAACCGTCATCGTTGGTTGCTGCTGAACCGAGATAGAGGGCGTCGAGATTTATCAGGCCTGCATCGGGGTAGAGAATATCCACCTCTGCAATACCGCCAGCACCGAACTGAAGGCTGATCGGCGTGGCGTTCGACTGGCCGGAGCCAACCGCCGTATTGTCAACGAACACCGGGCGGCTCTCGGGGCGACCGGTCGGTCCCGGATCAACATAGGTCGACCAGAAATTCACCTCCCGCTGCACATTTTCAAAAGCCGGAACGCAGGCGCCAGTCTGGTTATCCCGGCGCACGGCGCTTATCTGGATTGAGGTCGCTGGTTGGTGAGAAATCAGGTCTGGTATATCGAAGGCCAGCCCCGCATCGAGGAAAGGGAGATCGCAAGCGGCGGCGGAAACGCTGCCGACTCCATTATCACAGAGCGTCTGGGTAAAGGCCTTCGTTGAAGGACTTGAGGATGCAATGGCCAGCCTCGCCGTTCCCGCCGTCGTGATCTGCAGTTGGCGGCTAGCCTGGCCGCCACTGAATGCAAAACTGTCACCACCAACCCATCCCGAAGGGCTCAATGTCACGTCCACCGGGTCCGTGAAAAGCACACTGCAATCGGCATTTTCACAGGCCCTGACCGTTACTGTTTCCGGCTGACAGGTCAGTGCTGTGCCATCATGCACAAACTCGAAGTGATCAACCAACTTCCCGACTGGATTCAGCTTTTCTGCGCAAAGCTGTAAATTGTCGAGCTCGTGGATGTTGGTCGAACCACCCGTTGAGCCAGTCAACGAGAGATAGAAATTCTGAGGAGTCGCCGGTTGATTCGGAAAACTGCTCAGGTCCAGTTGAACAAGTTGTTGGAAGTTGTTGCCTGCTCCGGACACATCCCTCTCGACGGAGACGATCGGACCGATCCCCCCTCTTGAGTCCACAATAATTCGGTACCGGTGGGGCGTCGGATTGTTTCCAGGCTGGTCGATCCCCGGGTTCAGTGAGCCGGTTCCCCCGAGGTATTGGTAGTTGCTCTGGGCGGCACCACGGATGGCGACGGCGTCCCGAACAAATCCGGTACCGCCAACGCGCCCTTCAGTAGCGTTGGAAAAGTTGCCGAATTCGTCCAGACCAATCCCGAGCCAACCGCCCGCGAAACCGGGATCGCCGTTGTTGCGCTGTGCGTATCCAAGGGAGCCCCCGAAACTGCCAGGCTGAGGGGTAACCGAGGCATCCGAAAGCACAACTGTCAGACCATCAGCACCATTGCCACCGTATGCAAAATAGTCGAACTCAAGTCTCACATAGTTGTCCGCTCCCGGAATCAGGTTCTGGAACGTTGCCGCTGTCGCCTGGTTCCCTGAGGCCTCTGTCATACGGAGGCGGCCGTTTACAATACCTGGTGTAAAGCTGCCGCTTGAAACATTGGTGATCCAGTCATCCGGTGACAGGGTGGCCGTACCAAAGGTGTCGCCTGCGCAAGTCAGTGGAGAGGAGTTGCCGTCAATCACAACATCATCGATGTGCCAGAAATCGAAGTTACCACTATTGCCCGATTCCTGAACGAACCGCATCTGGAAATCACCGTGAAATGCATCGGGCGGCAGTGTGAAGACGACGTCGCCGGATTCACCGTTGGTCCCGTTACCGGGGTATCGATCAATCAGATCCCAGTTGCCTGCGTCATCAAGGTACTCGACTCGAAGGTCTTCCCCGCCATCAGGGTCTTCACTGAACGCATCATCGCCTCGCCTCCACCAGTAGGCAACGGTGCCCGATGTCAGCCCTGAAAGATCAAGAGGCGCAAGTGTGACCCCGGCGAAGCCGCTTGAGGTATAAAGAGAACGCGTGGGGCTCTTGCTGGTTTGCGAACTGATACCGGCATCGCCGCCGGACGCTGTCACAACAGACCAATCCGGCCCAAGCGAATTGCGTTCGAAATCGTCGCAGAAAAGCGCCGTCAATGTGCTGCAGAACCCGCCGGTTTCCTCATTACCAATTACGAAGAAGGCCGCGGGATCAGAGAGGTTGTTGTAGTGGGTTCTCAGCCAGCCACCAGAGCGGGCAAGGGAAGAGATTCGGACTTCATCAACGTCACCATTCAAGATGGTTTCACCATTGCCCTGCACGATGCCATAGCCTGATCTGAAGGGTTGTGAGGTTAAGTTGAGCGTTCTACCTGCACAGTCATTATCGGATGCAACCTGTTGCCCGTTAATGTAAGCGCGGGTAGTGGTGCCGTCGAAACTGATGGCGTAGTGGGCCCACCCGGAACTGGCACTGCCGCCATCGAACCATGCCTCCGTGTTGCCGCAGGTTACCCCCCAGGTGATGCCGTTGTTCTGCCTGACGGCAATTCGAAAAAAGTAGTTGGCTCCCCAGCCAATAACATTGCCTTTCCAGAGAATCGGGTGATGATCGCTTCCTGACTGGTTGCCGGATACCCTTGCCCAGGCTTCGGCAGTGAAGCTCGTTGACAGCCCCGGGTCACCGAAATCGAAAAATCGCACCGCCGGATCTTCAGATTGTCCGTTAGCGAACTGCCCCGGATGCGCTCTTGCACCGGCGACAATGCCATTGTTGAGATACGTCGGGTAATTGTTGTTCTGCCCTACAAGGTCGCCATTGTTCAGGTTGGCGGTCGAATCTTCCAACGTGGTTTGCCGGTCCCCTGACTCTTCCAGGTGGTGAACCATCTGAAAGTCGTTGTCCCAGGTGCCTGCCGGACTCTCCTGGTTTCCCGCCGATGGGTTGCCGTAATAAAGGTAGAGACTGGAATTGGCGGATGCTGGCAGGGTTGGAATCCGGATCCACGCCACCAGCTCACCGGTATTTCCATCATAGCGCTCCAGCTCATGGTCAAGCTGGGTTCCATCCTCAAGGGCGAAAACAATGTCATCGCCGTCTGCTTGTGCGGAGCTGGCCAGATCTGAGTCTATTGCCCTGAACATAACAGTGAAATCTGACTGATCACCCACCACCTGGCTGGCCTGGATCTGGATCGCCTTGCGGTAATTCCAGTCAGGATCAAACCATGCGGCCTCAGAAAACCCGGCCCAGGCCATTAAAACCAGTACAGATAGCAAACCGGATATCGGGCGGTTGGTTTTGGTCCACTTCATCTGACACGCACCTCGATTGTCCGGACAGCCCGATCAGGTCCGCTGCCACACTGCCCCGTACTGGCGATCGAAAAAACCGTGTTACCACCGGGGCCACTGATGTTTTCTGTAACGGATTCACAGGTCAGCGCAGCGCTGCAACCGCTGAGCGCTGATGCGGAGAAGGACAAAGGCGTTGTCAAAGCGCTGCAATTACCCGCCTCAAGCACATCCCTCACGGCCACCTGCGCGCCACTCTCAGCTGCATAGAACGCCCTCTGGGACTGAATCTGCAGGCTGACAGAGTCACCGCTGGCCTGCTGCAGTTGAGCCATGCCAGTCACCAGGAGAGCCAGGACGGTGATAATGAATAACGCAACGGGCAGACCTGCGCCGCCCTGATTAACCAGATTACGAGGTTCAGGGTACATTGCGAATCTGAACCTCCTGGCTGATATCGGTAGTCTCACCGGAATCCGGATCCGCCAGCACAAAGCCGAACGAAACCACCGCGCCTCGCTGCAGGCTTGGAGGTGTTACCTGGAAATTCAGCGAGTTGTTGGCCAGTGTCGCGGCCATGACTTCCCGATCCGGATAGCTCGACGGCAGGCCCGATGCGGGTGAGGCGTTGATGCCGTAGTTCCGGTACCGATATAGATACACCCCTACCTGACACACAGAAACCGGCTCGCCCACAATATAAAATCGGCGCTCCGGCGACTGCGCCGAAAAACGGTGTGTTGCCCCTGAATCGAAGGTAACGGTCACTGGCGAAGCACCGGAGGGCATCGTCGCCGGTGGCGAGATCGGACCGGGACTGCCCGGGCTGTAAACGTCTGAGCCATAGCCATACACCACCACTCGTCCAGAGGCGGATGCGCCGCCTGGCAGTGGCACAGCCTGAAATGAATCCGGATTTGCACCCCGGGGAAGATCGAGATAGTTGGAGGCGGCCAGGATTGGCATCCACTCAAGGCAGTTGCCACTTGCATTGGTTCTGATTGATGTTGGCAGTGCCTCCCGAACCTCGCGACTTATCTGCTCGCTGATCACCACACCCGCCAGGGAACGCTGTTGCCGGGAGCTGACATCCAGTGCACCCTGCGTGGACAGACTGACAAAGCGGACCGAAATCGTGGCGACGATGGCCAACAAGACGATCACAATGACAAGTTCAACGAGGGTAAAACCGCGATACCGATGCATCAGAAGTTGGCCCGGTATGCGGTGAATGAAAAGGTCTGGTTGCCGGGGGCGGTAATATCGAGATCAATCCGTTTGGCTTCTTCCGCGGGCAAGCCAACTTCCGTTCCGGCGCAGGTAACAGCGATCGAAATGGCGAAGCCGGAATAGCCAGTCAACGCGGATCCGGTGGCTGTCGACGGTGCCCCGCTGAGACCGTCATAGTCATCGACATCGTCAAACGTCGTTCGTCCTTCACCGTCTGGGCCAATTGAACAGGGCCCCGAAAACTTGGGGAACCCGCCCTGGGGCGTTTGATCATCGTATTTCTGGGTAAGAATCTCATCCATGTAGAGCTGAGCAAGCTTTACAGCGCGGGTCTGATTCAACGGGTCCGCACTTCGACCTGCGATCAGCGAAAACGCACCGACAACGCCGGCAATGGCCACACTGATAATCACGATCGTAATCACCAGCTCCACCAGGGTTGCGCCAGTTTGACTAGACCTCATGACTGGCAACTCCCGGCATATACTGCACCCAGAGAGCTGAGGCAGGTCTGGAAGGTACTGTCACCTGAAAAGGTAAATTGCAGGTTGGTGCCGGCTGAAGGCGCCCCTTTGTTGTCGAAGGTCAGAGTCAATGGCAACCCGCCCGGAGCTGAGAGGCTGGTGCCCTCCCGGGCTATTTCGAAGGTACGCGCATTGCCGGAACCAGCCCCCACAATGAATCGAAAAGTATCCCCACCCTGCTCGATGGTCAGGGTGTTGGCGGGATTCCCCGCCAACGCTGCCTGCTGGGCAAGCAGCGT